>ERZ808252.245-NODE-245-length-57474-cov-8.547415_pt1 | contig 57474 bp, 43 predicted proteins | sample MGYA00521242_ERZ808252 | MGnify/ENA primary metagenome ERZ808252 (study PRJEB31516, sample SAMN03275581) | gut metagenome | biome: mammalia-associated habitat; material: feces | host: Papio cynocephalus | place: Kenya | collected 2012-08-07 ... | reverse complement strand
ACAGTCCCCGGACATATCTATATCAAGGGCGGCAAGAAGTTTGTGGCCCAATAAGGAAAAGGCTTTGAACAACGAATGAAGAAAGCTGGAGTACTGTAAAGCCCTGTCATCCCTTTGTTGCATCGGCTAACGATGCCGCAAAGGGATGATTGCCATGTATCCTTGACATGGACATGTTCGGCGTGTGAGGAACGTTCAATGGACGAAGCCGGCCGCTTTTCTGTCCACCTCAAAACTGCCTAAACGCACCAGTTTTTTGGTTCGCCGGTTGTGAGCGTAAATCCAGTATACTCCGTCTTCCATTCCACCGATGTATATTCGTTGGGCATCACGATGGTCAGGCAGCAGGCGAATGTTGTCTTTCAAGCATTGTCCTTGCAGTGAAAAGATGGCGCAATAGTCCATATCCATTGGCTGCAAAGCCTTGACGGCCTGGGAGATGTCAAGCTCGTTGCCATCGTTGGGCAGATAGACGTTGCAAGGAAGATGGTACTTCGATGTGGCTGGGCGCATTGTTTCATTCTGCAGCGGACTGCTCTCGTTGCCATATCTGTCCATCGCCGTGACGGCTATATGTGGCCATGCGAGGAAAAGTCGTGGTGCAAGATAGGTAGGAACTACCCTGTGAGGGTAGCGGGCAAGCAGTAGGTTGGCAGGGTTTTGCGTATCAACGGGGCAGTGGTCGCTTACATATATATTATAGTAAGGGGCATCCCCTTGCCAAGTGAAGAGCGAGTCGCTCACTTGCAGGTGGGTGGGTGCCGCAAGATGGGGATCGTGTTTGTCTTTCATAGCCGGTACGAGCGCAAGAAAGGCATTGAACCGCTGCTCGAAGTTGTAGATGCCCTTGTGGTTTTCCAGTAGGAATTTTGATCTGAAATGGGCGTGCCCCATCCCCGCATGTCTGCTCACCTCCATCTGTCTGGATATGTCGGCAAGTGTCCATCGACCCTCTCTCGAATCCAAGAACCAAGTTCCGAGACCGCTTACTACAGTTCGTCCACTACGGTTCTCCACCCAATCGGGCACGAAAGGGTAGTAGTGGTTGCCCTGGTAGTACTGCATTGGGTAGAGTTGCTCCATCCAACCTTCCCTAAGCCATAGCTGTGCGTCCTGAAATACTTTGTCACGGGCGTTGTATCCATAGCTGCTGTAGCAAGTAAGGTCACTGTATTTTCCCAAAGGCGACGCGCTGACCTTCACCCAAGGTTTCCGGGCTTCTACAGCGTCATGAATTGTTTGTACAATGAGGTTGATGTTGGCCCGTCTGTTGTCCGGCGTGTCTCCACCTTTCTTTGATGGCCGAGGCCATCCATCAGGGTAGCGGATGTAGTCAAGGTGAATGCCGTCAATGTCGTATTTATCCATCAGCTCGATGCATATAGCGGCCAAATAGGGGGCGACACGCTTGTCAGCCGGGTCAAGGTAGCCATTGTTTCCAATTTTCTTGACACGTAATCCCTTCTTCCGTAGCTTCCTGCATCCAAATGAGTTCGATGGCCCGCAAGGAATCGTGGCAAGCCAGGCGTGCAGCTCCATGCCTCGTTTGTGACACTCGTCGATGGCAAACGTTAGCGGATCATAGCCTGGATCTTTCCCCTCTTGTCCAGTGAGGCAGCGGTCCCATGGCTCTATCGCCGATGGATAGATGGTGGTGGCACGCACACGAACTTGAAACAGGACAGTATTGATGTTGGCTTGGGCGTAACGGTCAAGCGTTTGGGTCAGTTCTTGTTTCTGACGCTTGATGCTTTCAGGCGATGTGGCTAAGGTCTTAGGCCAATCAAGGTTGGACAGGGTGGTCAGCCATACAGCCCGCACTTCCCGCTTAGGCATCGTCTCGAGGTTAAAAGCGGGATAAAATTCCTGAGCATGACCGTGCAGGCAGGGAAGGAAAAAGACAAATAGCGCGGTGACGGTATGGCGTAAAAGTGTTGTCGGATGAGTCATTGATCTAATTTTGGCACAAAGTTAATGATTCTTTTTGGTTATTTGAAATTATCGCCTTACCTTTGTCGAGCAGAAATGTAAAAGCAAATAGTAAACTTTAATAGACTAAAATAATATGAAGAAAATCACCACCTTGCTGCTGATGCTCGCTATTGCCATGACAACTCAGGCCCAGTTTCAGAAAGGCAAGGGCTATTTGGGCGCTTCCCTGACGGGGGTTGACCTCAACTATACTGGCAAAAACGGATTCAGCTTAGGCGTTGAGGCCAAGGCAGGCTATTTGCTGGAGGATAACTGGATGGTGCTGGCGCAAGCGTCTTTGAAGCACAACGGAGCAGAGGGTGTGCCCAGCTCATTCACTGCTGGAGTCGGCGGACGCTATTATATTGTTCAGAATGGGCTTTATCTGGGTGCTAATTTGAAGTACTTGCACGCTGACCACAGTTACGATGACTTGATGCCAGGGGCAGAAGTGGGGTATGCTTTTTATGTTAACCGCAGTGTGACCATAGAACCTGCTGTCTACTATGACCATTCGTTCAACAACAGCGACTATAGTTCCGTCGGCATAAAAGTCGGCATTGGTATCTATTTGTTTGACGACTGAGTGTAAATAGGGTCAAGGTAGGGCGAAGTGAAAGACTTGAGCCTCCTTAGGTTTATGGAGTAATGAATCAGCAATATCCATCTCTGTTACTTCAAAAGGCTGTTGATGAGTTTGCCGCGCTGCCGGGAATAGGCCGCAAGACAGCTTTGCGTCTGTCGCTCTATCTGCTCCGTCAACCTGTGGAGCGTGCAGACTCGTTGAGCGAGGCCATTCATAGGTTACGTCATGAGGTGCATTATTGTAAAGTGTGCCATAATATCTCCGACACAGAGGTGTGTTCTATTTGCTCCGACTCTCGTCGCGACAGCTCGATGGTATGTGTTGTAGAGAATGTGCAAGATGTGATGGCCATCGAGAACACACAGCAGTACAATGGAATCTACCATGTCTTGGGTGGGGTTATATCGCCCATGGATGGTATAGGACCAGGCGATTTGGAAATCGACTCTCTTGTTCGCCGTGTTGAGGCGGGTGGCATTGAGGAAGTAATTTTTGCGCTCGCAAGTACAATGGAGGGCGATACTACCAACTACTATATTTCTCGGCGATTGCAACCAACAGGTGTTCGGACGAGTATAATAGCCCGCGGCATCTCCATAGGTGACGAATTGGAATATACGGATGAGGTCACATTGGGACGCAGTATTCTGTGCCGTACACCTTTTGAGGAAGGAACACGGTAGACATTGTCTACGTTTTGGCAGGTTCTTGTCACTTATATAAAAGTAAAAAATGGAAAAAACAAGAAAGATACTTTTGGCGGAGTGTCTGCTATCCTTGGCAATTCTGCTGGTGCTGGTCCTTTTGTTTGAGACTGGACTGGTCTTAGAGGGTCTGTTGTGCTCCACTGACGGCTTAGCATTGTTTGTGACACAGACGGTTATGACGATTTTGCTCTTTGTTACCATCCCGGTTGCTCTCTATCTCTTCCGTATCCGACGGGTGAAACAGAACTTAATCGAGGGACGCGATGGTGCACTGTTGCTTTGGGGAAGTGTGCGGATGTTGATGCTCTGTGTGCCGATGATTGCTGATTCTCTGCTCTATTATCTTTTTGGCTCAGTGGTGGGATTTTTCTATATGGCGGTGATTTACCTCCTCACACTCACTTTTGTCTTTCCCACGAAGCGACGTTGCGAGCACGATTGCCATGGCATAACCGTTTCATCAAAGGAGGAAAAACAAAATATATAAGAACCATAGGAAAGAAAGATGGCTCGTCAGCTCACTGTTGTAATCGTCAGTTATAATGTCAAGTACTATCTCGAACAGTGCCTTATCAGCTTGCGCCGTGCCCTCGAGGGTATTGATGCGGAAGTCTATGTGGTGGATAATGACTCCAAGGACGATTCCATAGGGTATCTTACCCCCCGCTTTCCAGAGGTAAAGTTTATCGCCAGTCGCCATAACCTCGGCTTTGCGTGCGCTAATAACCTTGCCATACGTTCGAGCCATTCGGAATATGTACTGTTATTGAACCCAGATACAATCGTAGGTGAAGACGCTATCCGTCAGTCCATATCCTTTATGAATGCTCACCCGAAGGCCGGGGCGATAGGAGTGAGGATGCTTCGAGCAGATGGTAGCGATGCCAAGGAGTCGCGACGCGGGCTGCCTTCGCCGCTGACGTCGTTCTACAAAATTGTAGGACTGTGCGAACGCTTTCCGAACAACCGTCGGTTGGGCAAATACTACATGAGCTATCTTCCTTGGGGAGAGCCCAATAAGATAGAAGTTATCAGTGGTGCATACTGTTTTGTACGCAGGAAGGCACTCGATGAGGTGGGACTGCTTGACGAAGACTTTTTCATGTATGGCGAGGACATCGACCTCAGCTATCGTATTCTCAAAGGAGGTTATGAGAACTGGTATCTCCCTTGCCGGATTTTGCATTACAAAGGCGAGAGTACGCAACGTGCTTCCTATCGGTATGTACACGTTTTCTACGAGGCCATGCTCATTTTTTTCCGTAAGCACTATGGCCATTTAAGTCTTTTCCTTAGCCTGCCAATTAAGGCGGCGGTCATAGGAAAAGCTGCCTTGACACTCATGCAGGTGTTGTGGTGGCGAGCGGTCAAGGAAATGGGGCTGCTTACCAGAACTCGTCAGGTTTTCCCTACCTATATATTTGTGGGCAAAAAAGAATCGGTAGATGCTTGCCGCCATATTGCTGAGAAGAAGGCCTTGGCGGGTGAGTTTTATGTAGCTGACCAGTATTCTGTCCCTGATGGCCACCTGACCCTCGTGCCTTGCATTCCTTCAGATACGCCAATCGTCGTTGTCTATGATATTACTGCCTACAGTTTTGACCAGATCTTTGATATTTTTGGACACGATCCACGTGAGAATGTCCTTATTGGGACATACAATCCGTCAAACAAAATGATTATTACGGGCAATGAAATCATCTGATTCCCAGCATGACCATCTTCCTGAGGTGTGTCTTCGTGCCTTGGAACCTGAAGATTTGGACTTTCTCTATCGTGTAGAAAACGACAGGACACTTTGGGATTGTGGCTTGACCAATGTGCCATACAGTCGTCATTTGCTCCGTAACTACATCCTGTCGGCACGGAACGACATTTATGCCGATGGGCAGGTGCGGCTTATAGTGGAGAATGATGCGGGGAAAGTGATTGGCGTTGCAGACTTGGTTAATTTTGATCCGCGTCATCAACGTGCGGAGATAGGGTTAGTCGTTCTTTCCGAGTTCCGCCGTATGGGGTATGGCACAGCCATAGTCAAGCGTCTGATTCATGCGGCTCGTCACACGCTGCACCTCCATCAAGTATATGTTTGTGTGGGCGTGGAGAACGTTAAGTCCATTGCTTTGTTCACGAGGATGGGTTTCTCTGCCACTGCCCGCCTCAAGGAATGGCTTTATGTGGGCGGAAAATATCAGGACGCATTGTGGATGCAGTATCTTCTTTAGCTGCTTGCATTTCCAGAATGCAGATTGTTGGTTGCTTTGTTTTCGTTGCGCATATATTCTTTCATCACTGCGCGAATGTCGTCAAAGGTAATTGATTCGTCACACAGGTTCTTGATGGGAGTCAGACCGCCAGTCGTTCCCACTTGAGCGATGGCATGCTCAATGATGTCGCGTTTTTCTTTGCTGACAAGATCGCTGGCCTTGAGCTTCCCTTCCTCAATGTAATAGAGAAGATGATTGAAGATGGTGGAAGGGGCAAGGTTGCGCAACTTAGCGATGTCTGTGATGCTCAACCCTTTGGAGAAGAAGTCGTAAGTAATCTCTCTGGTGGGCACTTTCTTTTGCTCTTTTGCCTTTTTGGCCGTTCGTTTTGTTTTAGCATGGGTGGGGGAAGCTGATTGCTGAATGACGTCAAGCAGGGCTATTTGCTTGGCGTGGAGATAATCTCCAACTGTAAACCCATGCGCGGCAACATGGGCAAGCAGCCGTTCTTTGGCTTCCACAGACTCTGCTAACTCACTCGTTGCAGTATTGAGTCTCAGGAGGGCAACCTTGCTTCCCGTTTTGATGCGACGTGTTTGTAAGATGGCCACGTCGAAAATGTCCGACAGTTGTCTTTTGAAATAGTCTGCACTACGTTGTACCCGTTCTAAGAAAGCAGGGGAATGGAGTTGTTCGTAAGGCATGGAGAGAATTATTCGTGACCACTTTTCTGCAACTGCCACCATATTTTTCAATGGCATACTGATCTTCTCATATATCTGACGCAGTGTTTCTTGTGCATAGAAATGCTCTCCTATGATGTGGTGTAAATGCTCCTTGAGTTGTGAAATCTGTCGAAACGAGAACAATTCAATGAGTAGTTGCCGCTCATATTCTTGACGAAGCGTAGGTAATGCCTTGATGTTCTCCTCTGTATTCTTCTCTTGGGTGGCGATATAGGATGTCACACGGGCATCGTTGGTGATGGCATGTTGAGTAATTGGGGTCGCCAATGTCAGTCCCTGAAGGGTTTTACAACGACTTAATGCAACATACACTTGCCCTGGAGCAAACGACTTTTCAGCGTCAATGATAGCATGTTCAAAGGTTAACCCCTGGCTCTTGTGTATTGTTATAGCCCAAGCGAGCCGCAAGGGATACTGTGAAAAGGTGCCGAGTATTTCTGTCTCTATCTCTCGTGACTCGTTGTTGATGGAGTAGCGGGTGTTCTCCCAGGTTTCGCGATCCACATCTATGGGCTGCGCATCTCCTGTGCAGAGCACTTGGATGGAGTTGGCGTCAAGATAAGTGACGTGTCCAATGCGCCCGTTGTAATATTTCCCGTCCACATCGTTTTTGACAAACATTACCTGCGCGCCTTCTTTCAAGACCAGTTCTTTGTCCGTAGGAAAGTTGCCAACAGGAAATTCACCGTCAATCTGTGCCTGATAGTTGAATGATGTGCCGTGCAGAAGATGAAGTTGCGACTGGTTGTAATGGTCTGCCATACGATTGTGTGTGGTCAGGCGAATGTAGTCCGATTCGGCTGGAGGTTGGAAGTTAGGATGGTATCGTTCGTTGAGTTTTTGTAGGTCTTCTTTTGTCGCTTGATTGGTACGCACGGCGTTGAGAATGTTGATGAAAGAGGCATCCTGTTGACGATAGATATGGGAAAGCTCTATGGTGACATAGCTTATTTGGCGTAAGGCGTGTGAACCAAAGAAGTAAGGCACATCATAATATTGGCTCAAAATGCGCTCATCCTCTGGGGTTACTACGGGTGTGAGCTGCTGTAAGTCTCCTATAAGCAGCAGCTGTACACCGCCAAATGGCTTGTCGTGTTCACGAAAGCGTCGCAAAACGGTGTCTATGGCATCAAGTACGTCCCCTCGCACCATTGAGATTTCGTCGATAACGAGTAAGTCAAGTGTACGGATAATTTTTCGTTTCTCCAGGCTGAAGTCAAAACGCCTCTTGATTTGGGCATTAGGAACGAATGGAGAGAAGGGAAGCTGAAAGAAGGAATGAATGGTTACACCCCCAGCATTGATGGCGGCTATTCCTGTTGGAGCTACCACGATAAGCCTTTTACCACTCTTCTGCTGTACGGTCTTGAGAAAAGTAGTCTTTCCCGTTCCTGCTTTTCCAGTGAGGAAGATGCTTTTTCCCGTGTGTTCTACAAATTCCCAGGCGGTTTGTAACTCGTTGTTTTGTTCCATATTGTTGACTTCTTGCATCAGCAGCATGGTCTACCTGTAAAGATAAGGGAAAATCACAGTGCTGATTAAAAGATACGGGCTTTGGTGAAAATATGCGATTACCCGTAGGAAAATTATAGTGTCAGAAAATAGAGAGTGGACAAGTAAACTATCTGTATCACATCAGACTCGGTAGTTTTTCTGATGAATACGACTGACTTAATAGTTTGCTTGTCCACTTCCTAAAACAAAATTCCAAAGACCACTATGAGGGCTTTTAGAATTTTGCCATTTTTATGGCTACAACGGCACACTCATCCCCCTTGTTTCCTAAGCGGCCGCCACTTCTTTCCTTAGCCTGTTGCAAATCATTAGTAGTCAATAAGCCATAGACCACCGGAATGTCACTGGTGGCATTCAGCCTGGCGATGCCATAGGTTACTCCCTCGCAAATATAGTCGAAGTGAGGAGTATCGCCACGGATGACGCTTCCAAGAATAATGATGGCATCATAACCATCATTGCGTGACATTTGATGTGCGCCATAAATCAGCTCAAAGCTGCCTGGTACACTCTTGACATGTATATTCTCTGGCAGTGCGCCATGTTTCTCCAATGTAGCCACACAGCCCGCGAGCAATGCATTGGTAATCTCAGAATTCCATTCTGCTACGACGATGCCGAAACACATGTTACTCGCATCTGGCACCGTCTGCTCGTTGTAATCTGAAAGGTGATGAAGTTCTGTTGCCATTAGCGCGAAGCCCTTTCAATGTATTTGTCTATCTCTTGATAAAGCGGAGAGGCGACATACTTCTTCTTTATGCTCTTGTAAACCTCCAGTGCGTCAGCCTTTTTATGCTGACTTTCCAACAACTGTCCAGCTTTGAGCATGGCGAGTGGGGCAACCGAGAGGTTGACGCCGCCATCTGCGCGTTGGTCTGCCATATCCGCAGCATTCTTCAATGTTTCGATGGCTTTGTCTGTCTGGTTGTTGTTGACATAGATGTCGGCTAAAGCAACTTGCGATTCCGGGCTGATAATCTTGTCGTCGCGCGTGTCAAACTTCTCCACATACTCCAAGGCCTTTTTCCAGTCTGGCTTTTGAAGATGTGCATAGCACAGACCCGTATAGAGATTGGCGAGGTTGCCAGCTTTTGTGCTTCCATAGTTGGCAGCTACTTGCTGGAAGCCTTTAACGGCTTGGTCGTATTGTTGCTGCATCATCAGCTGCTCGCTCTTGGCCAATTCTGTGCTGGCCTCATCTTCAAGGGGCAGTGAAACATAGCTGTGGTAAAGAATGCCTCCAACAATAAGGATGATAACTGCTCCCAAAATGCCGAAGATGACCTTCTTGTTTTTCAAGAAGAAAGTCTCAGAAGTGCTAAGCGACTCGTCATAAGTCACCTGCTTTTCTTTCTTTTCTTTCATTTTTTATACTTTTACTAAATTTAATTTGCGTTTTAAGCTGCCTACTATTAAGGCGTTGCAAATTTACGGCTTTTATCCCAAATACTAAAATTAGAAAGTGTTTTTTTTCGTATTTCCACTCAAAACGCATAACTTTGCACACGCTGAACAAAGGGAACTGATATGATTTTGAATAGTATATCCATCCTCAATTATAAGAACATTGCCTCAGCAGATGTAGCTCTGTCACCCAAACTGAATTGTTTGATAGGATCCAATGGGGTGGGTAAGACCAATTTCCTCGACGCGGTCTATATGTTATCTTTTTGCAAGAGCGCATTTAATTCAATCGACTCTCAGCTCATACGGCATGACCAAGATTTTATGGTAGTCCAAGGTAGCTACCTCACCGATGAAGGCGATCAAACTGAGGTATATTGCGGGATGAAGCGAGGGCAAAAAAAACACTTTAAGCGAGATAAAAAGGAATACCGTAAGTTGTCCGAGCATTTGGGACTGATACCATTGGTATTTATCTCTCCTGCTGACTCTCAACTGATAGATGGCCCCAGCGAGGTGAGAAGAAAGTTTTTGGACGTAGTCATCTCGCAATATGACCGCGACTATGTTGAGGCACTCCAGCGGTATGGCAAAGCCCTGCAGCAGCGCAACGCCTTGCTTCGGGCTGAAGAGGAACCCGACGGCAGCTTGCTGGACCTGCTTGAACAGCAGATGGGGGAACTCGGAGAGACCATTTTCCAAGTCCGGGCATCCTTCGTCGAGCGACTCATTCCCATCTTTCAGCAAACCTACCATTTCATCGCTCAAGGCAAGGAAGAGGTATCTTTGCAATATGTGTCCCATTGCCAGCGTGGGCCTCTTTTGGCGGTGATTCGCCAAGGGCGCAACAAGGACCGTGCCGTGGGCTATTCTCTTCATGGCGTCCATCGGGACGATGTCGAGATGCTGATAGAAGGCTACCCCTTGCGCCGCGAAGGTAGCCAGGGACAGAACAAGACCTTTTTCCTCGCTTTGCGTCTGGCGCAGTTTGCTTTTCTAAAAACGGTAGGTGCCCGACGTGTCCCCTTGCTCTTGCTGGACGATATCTTCGACAAGCTCGATGCTCAGCGTGTGGAACAAATTATCAAGTTGGTCTCCGGAGATGCCTATGGACAAATATTTATAACGGATACCAACCGCGACCATCTCGACAAGATACTGTCCACGACCCACTGTGACCATAGACTGTTTACGGTCAAAGCGGGGGTAATTAACGAAAAATAGAGCGACTATGTTTAGAAGAAAAGTTGAAAAGCTGGATAACTTGGTTAACCTTTTGCTCCGCAGGAATGGCTTGGAGACCCCTTTGATGCAGCGGCGTCTGCTGGATGCGTGGGACGAAGTGGTGGGGAAGGTCATTGCGCGCCACACCACCAACAAATTCATTCGCAATCAAGTGCTCTTTGTGCAGTTGTCCAGCCCAGCCCTGCGTGCAGAGTTGGGCATGGAGCGCAAGAATTTGGTGTTGAAACTCAACAAAAAGGCTGGGGGTACACAAATTGTGACCGACATCCGATTTTACTGACACAGCCGTTGAACGCGTCTTGAGCCACTCGTCAGCTTTACTTTCGACCCCTTTTCACCCATTCTTATTCAAAATAGAACGTAAGGGCAATCATCTTGGAATGAGCCTCGGAGACGGACTTTGTGTAAATAAGCATGTTCTTGTCGCGCACTTGGTCAGCGTGATTCTTGTCGAGGCAGTCTCCAAGGCTGTACATGAATTTCAGCTCGGGACGCAATTTGAAGAAGGGCAGATAAAAATCGCATCCCACTCCTAATTCTAAGAATAGGTCTGACCGCTTCAATTTGATATAATCGTTGTCTTTTCCCGACAAGTTAATCATTGGATTCACGCCTGCCACAACGTATGGCCGATGATTGTTGAAGCGTGGGCCAGCGGCTATCAAGTCGAATGCGCACGCCACGTAGGCCGTCTTCAAGTCTTGCGTTTCTATGGTGGGTGCTCCTTCAGCGTTGACATCAGTTATATTTCGGAAGGTCAAGTGACGCGTGCCAAAATACATAGCAGGTGCAATCCGCAACTGGAAAGTTTGGTTCAACCGCAGTTCGCCCAACACTCCCACCGTGAATCCTGCATCCCATCGGTCTTGGTCTACGGAAACTGTACGTTGCACCGGACCCCGTCCGTCCTCCACGTCAATAGTCGTTGGTCCACTGTTTAACAATTCCAGGTCTTGCAGGTGGGTTCCCACAAGCACGCCGAAGTGAAACGTGCGCAAGTCTGTATAGGGTCGATTCGACACCGTCCGTTGCTGTGCTCTGCTTTGAAGGCAAATTCCTCCAAGGCAACACAGCGTCAATATCATTACCAGTAATCTCACAACAATATAACGAAGCTGATGGCTGCTTATTGTGCAGCTTGTCGTATGGCAAATAATTTTAATATCGTCTAAATACCAATTTTTCTCCTCCTCATTTGTGGGTATATAAAATTTAATGCTTACCTTTGCAATGCAAAAGTAGGTAGCCTATTCTATCTTAGAATTGGGTGGCCGACTCAACGAAAAATTACAAAAACATTAAATTTAAAGTATTAAGAATCATGGCTTACGTAATTGGTGATGACTGTGTGGCATGCGGCACATGTATAGATGAGTGCCCGGTGGGTGCAATTTCTTCTGGAGACGAGAAATACTCCATTAATCCGGATATGTGTACAGAGTGTGGCACTTGTGCAAGTGTCTGCCCGAGTGAGGCTATTAGCCTTCCTTAATGTATTACTCGGGAAAGTAAAGAGAATTTTAGGCTGCTTCGGCAGCCTTTTTTGTTTCTATCCCACTTGAGCGTCATTAACGAATGGAAAGAACCTACCGGGAAATGGAAATGTTGTGATTTTTAACTATCTCAGAAAGTCTGCCTTGTCTATATGAAAGGTAAAAAAGGCAGTGGATGTCGCTGATATTTGATGGGGTGGTAAATGCAACGTCTTGATATACAACTTCTTATGATTTAGCCGATATGAGGCTGCCTTTCAGGCTCTATTGCGAGGCGAAAGCATCGGTATTATGCGCCAATATGGGCCGTATGACAAATCAGTTTCACGATTATCTGGCACCATTCCGCCAACACACAGGTATGCTGTACATATTTTTTACGAGGTCAGCTTGTGCAGTTCAGCGTTTATCGTGCCTAAATCGCATGCGTTATTGGGGGGAAATGGCATGATTTATGGTGTTTTTTCCCCTTGTGGAGATAAACTTTATGAAAATTGTCCGAAGTAAGGAAACTTTTTCGTAATTTTGCAATTAGCTACCATAGCGATGATTATCTATGAACTTTTGAAGTGTTGCACTTCCAGGTTGCAAGGATTTTCACAAATCACTAAAAATATCAGCCACCGAGTTTTCATCAAACTTACACAAAAGTTTTAACTTAATTCAAATATTATGAATCTACATCGATTTTTAACCCTTGCGTTGACAGCGACGCTTACTGTGCCGTCAATGGCGCAAGACCGTAACAACGAGGACGAAGTGGTAAAAGTGGACACCCGTTTCTCTGCCTACCACTGTAGGGAAGGAGAGGTTATCGTAAAGTTTAAGGAGCAGAGTGCCGTCCGCATTCATGCCCCTCAGCGCGCGCCATTCAAGTCGGCGGGCGTGAGCGCATTGGACGAAGTGTTGCACGAACTCGGCGTGACTACGGTGGAGGAGCTGATGCCCCTCTCTGGCAGCCAGCAGTTGAAGCGCCAGGCGCGGGCTTTCAACGGCAAGATGGTGGATGCGCCAGCGATGAGTCGCATCTATCTACTGCGTTACGACAAGGCGAAGGTGCGCAACGTGGAGGAGGCGGTGGCCAAGATCTCCCAACTGGCTGATGTGGAATATGCCGAGCCCAACCGCATCGTGTACGCCCTTGGCGCTACAACAGAAGGTCAAGTTCCTACTGACCCTGCCATGGATGAGGGGGCAAACGTATCTGATGGAGCGGATGAGGTCACCTACGACGACCCACTTTACAGTGAGCAGTGGGGGGTGCGCGACATCCGCATGCCCATGCTATGGAAGGAGAAGATTATCGCCCAAAAGCGGCCGGTGATTGCAATTCTTGATACTGGGGTGGACATTGAGCACCCTGACCTTAAACCTAATATCTGGACCAATACGAAAGAGGCTGATGGTGTGGATGATTATGACGACGACGACAATGGCTTCAAGGACGACATCCATGGATGGGATTTTGTAAACCAGACTGGCCGCATTGGCGACTGGAATGGCCATGGCACCCATTGTGCCGGTATAGCTGCGGCAGTAGGCGGCAATGGCATCGGCATTGTCGGGGCAAACCCGGATGCCTTGATTATGCCTGTCACCGTGATGCAGAGCGACGGAACGGGGCGATGTGGCTACCATTATCAAAGGTATCGATTATGCCGTGGCTAACGGTGCCGATGTCATCAGCATGAGCTTCGGCAGCTATGGCGAATCGAAAGCTGAGGAGCAGGCATTGGGAAGAGCTTACCAAAAGGCGGTGCTCGTGGCTGCTGCGGGCAACGACGGGATGTGCCTGAACCATAAACATTTTGAAAGAGGGCAAATGGCACCCATGCCCATGTATCCGGGAGCTTACACTTTCGTGCTTGGTGTGCAGGCGATGGGCAACGACGGCAACGTGACGATCTGGAGCAACTATGACGACAACGGTCCTGCTTATTCCGAATGGGGAGAGGAGAAGCTGTATAATTACGAGTTGCTTGCCCCTGGCGCAACGATAGAGAGCACATATCCTGGCGGCAATTACAAGTCGCTCAACGGTACTTCCATGGCCACGCCGATGGTGGCGGGTGCCTTGTCGCGGCTTATCCAGACAAAAGAATATCCCAACAAGGAGTATCTCTATGGCGACTTGATCCACTCTCGTACGGCAACTGGCGGACTGGATATCTACAAGGCATTCGCTCTCAAGAATGAGGATCGCAAGCCGGAACTGTCTTTCGTCACTTACGAACTGGACGACAGTGCCCATGTGGAGGGCGCAACGAAAAACGATGGCGACGGCCAACCCGATGCCGGTGAGGTGATTGACATCTATCCCGTGGTGCGCAACGCTTGGGGCAAGGCAAAGAACATCAAACTTTCCATTGCACTTGGCGAGAACGAAGACCCTACTATCGTGAAGATGATTAAGGGCAAGGCTGACTTCGGTTCGGAATTGAGTGCATACGGCAAGGCAAAAAGTGCTGAGCCGCTGAGGATAAAGATAAACGACAAATGTGCGGACAACAGGCGTATAAAGCTTGTAATCAAGGGCTCTTGCGATGGTTCGGACGAAGTGATCACACAGGATGTGCTGCTTACGGTTGAGAATGGCGTGGAGATCGGAGGCGTGATAAAGGAAGATATGACGCTTTACCCTGATGTGCATTATATCGTGACGAAGAATCTTGCTATTCCTAAGGGCGTGACGCTGACCATCAAGCCGGGGACGAAGTTAGAGTTTAAGGATACGTACTTTACCAATGAAGGCACAATTCATGCAGTGGGTAAACCTGATAGTTTGATTGTTCTTGAAGGAATAAGCAACGGGGGAGGTTGGGCAAACATTAATTTAAATGGATTTGCATACACTGAGGTGAAAAATTCTCTTCTAAATGGGATATATGGAGATGTATGCAATGATGCCCTAAAGTATAATGTGATTTTTCTTTTTTATGGAAAAGGGACGAGTTGCAATGTTTATGATAATAGGATTTGTGAAATATGCTGGGATGCATCTTATCTAAATCTAAATCTAAATCTAATTAATAATACTTCTTACTTTGATGATGAATATTTTGGTGAATTGAGTCAAATTGGAAAGTCTAACATCTGGAATGCTGTAAAAGTTGCCATTAATGGAGCTCCCGAAGTGTTCACTCCTCATAAGCCTAACTATTTCGGTTCTTCCAAAGAATCAATTGTAAGAAAGAGTATTTATGATGTCAACAATGGTTATGGTACTACCGAATATGACCTTTCCAACATGCTTACCCGTCCAGTTGCCGAGGCACACGGAGTGGTATGGAAAGTGGTCGTAGACGGCTACGATGCACAGGATGAGTTTGATATGCTGCCGCCGCTTGGCGTAGGAAAGCATAAGTTTGAGGTGTACTTCAACCGCCCGATGCGCACCAACGCCGCCCCAATGGTGGCTATGGGCGTTCGCCCCCCATACACACAGACACCCATTGCAGAGGAAGGCGCATGGAGCGCAGACAGCTTGATATATACCGCATACTTGACTATCACAGGAAAGAGTGGTTTCGATGGCCTCAACCGCATCTATGTGGATGGTGCAAAGGACAACGAAGGCTTTGATATTCCTATAGAGAACACCCGCTTCAACGTGAATGTGCAGGCGGCTGGTTCGCTGAGCACAGGCTTTATGGGTGAGGCTGGACTGGGTAAGGTGACGTTGTCGTGGAATGACGTGCAGAACAACTTCGATGACTTCCTCGGTTACAACCTCTATCGCTACACCGAAAATGGTGACACGGTGAAGGTGAACCAGCAACTCCTCGACAACGAGACCCTCGAATATGTGGACTATGACGTGGTACCCAATACGACCTACTATTATCTTTATAAGGTCATCACCACCGACTTGAAAGAAACCGACCCATCAAACATCGTTGCCGTGACGCCCAAGACCTCCACGCTTGGCGATGCCAATGGCTCGGGCAAGGTGGACGTTGCCGACGTGATTGCTACCGTGAACTATGCTTCCGGTCAGACACCGAAACCATTTATCTTTGAGGCAGCCGATGTAAACAAGGACAGCCAGATCGACATCCTCGATGTGGTGGGTATCATTCGCACCATCCTCCATCCAGATGCCAACGCCAATGCATTGGCCATGGCAACGGCCACCTATACCGTAGAAAACGGCATTGTGTATGTGGACGCTCCTGTTGCACTTGCTGGCGTTCAGATACAGCTCGCCACGGAGAAGGGGACGGTGATAACTGCCACCGACGATATGAAGGAGTTTGAGCAAACATCGGCTTGGCTCAGCGACAATGACTATATTTATCTTGCCTACAGCATGAGCGGAAAGACACTCGCTCCAGGCAAACACGCCATATTGAACATCGGCAACGCCAAGGTGATGGATGTACGGCTGAGCGACGCTTTGGGTAACAATGTGGAGGCAAAGGCCGGGCAGACTACGAGCATCACGCGTCTGGGTGCTGACGCTATGAGCGTATCGGGAATCTACACGCTGACGGGTGTGAAGGTGTCCGGAAGCAGTAGTGACCTGCAGAGACTTCCAGCCGGAGTGTACATTGTCGATGGCAAGAAGGTGGTGAAATAACAGAAGACTTTTCGTAACGAGATGCTTTATTATCTATTATGAAATGTATAATCAAGCCTTTGTTGCTTGTGTGCATCATGGTGTGGTCGGTGGCGGTGGGTGCCGCTGCCGACAACATTGTAAGCATCGGCACAGTGGAGGGCCAGCCGGGCGATACGGTGGTGTTGCAGATTGGGCTTGCGAACACGGAAAACGTTTCGTCGGCGCAGGTGAGCATCCCCTTTGACGCTCGTCTTGAACTTGTGGAAAACTCAGCCAAGGTAACGGGCAGGACAAGCGAACACCGCGTGACGGCAGGAGTGAAAGACGGCAAGTTGAACATCTTTGTCTATTCCATGACAATGGGCGACATCGCTCCGGGTGATGGAAGTATTGCGACGGTGAAGTTGAAGTTGGGCAAAGAACCATCGAACATTGTGCTGCGTGCGGACAAGGTAGTGTTGACCGACAGCAAGGGCTCAGTCCTGCCCAATGCTACGGCTACGGACGGCAGCGCAACGATATCATGCGCCAAAGCTGAATACAGCTCGATGCTTCTGGACTATGGTAGAGTGCCGATTCGGAGCAGTTATCAGCAGATGGTAACGGTGGGCAATGTGGGCAATGCACCACTCATGATTGAAGGGGTGGAGTTTAGTGCGGCGGAGTTTTCTTGTAACGAAAAGTTTCCTATAGAGATAGCCGCCGGCAGTAGCAGGGACTTTACGTTGGCCTACGCCCCAGTGGAGCGTGGAGCTATAACGGAGGAGGCAAAGTTTATCACCAACAGCATCTACAAGCTGAACACGGTGAAGATAAAAGCTGTTCCGTTTGCTGTTAACGAGTTGCATGTAGAGAATGTCTCGGGTGTTGCCGACGATACCGTAACGGTGTCGTTGAAGATGAACAATATGGATGCGATAACGGGCTTTCAGTTCAACTTCAACCTGCCAGAGCAGTTGAAATATGTGGACGGCAGTTTCGTGCTTACTGGTCGTAAAGCTGACCATCAACTCACGGTCTCCCTGGAAGGCAGAAGTCTGCGTGCTCTCGCTTTCTCACTCACCGATACACCCTTTAGCGGAAACGATGGGCAGATTGCTACGTTCAAAGTCAGGCTGAATGGTAGGTACGGCACATCGTTGGGTGCAGAGAAAGCTGTATTGGTGGCAAACATCAAAGGTCAGGAGACCAATGTGTTGTCGGACAAATATTCAGGTTATGTGAATATCCAGAGTCCAAGCATGAGGGCCGCAGATGCAATAAGTATGGGACGTACCCCTATTACGCAGGAGGCCAATACTTCTTTCCGCATTAACAACTATGGATCGGCCCCTCTGAGGATAGAGCGCATAGTGACCAGTTCGGTCCACTTGAAGGTGGACAAAAAGTTGCCGATAGTGATTGATTCGTGGAACAGCACAGATGTGAATGTGGTATGGGATGGTATTGAAGAAGGAGATTACAACGAATTGTTGCAGTTCTATACCAATGACCCGGACATGAGGCTGCATAATATCAAAGTATCGGGCAACAGGTATTCGCCTAACTATGTCACGCTTAGTGGTGCAGATGTGGAGCCAGGTGACACGCTGAAACTTAACATCAACTTGTCGAATAATGATGTGGTGAATGGGTTGCAGTTTGACTTAACCTATGACTATAAAAGCTTTGTACTTCTCGACAAGATAGTTTGGTCGCAGCGTGCTGAAAATTACACGATGACAACACGTGATATGGGCAATGGAAAGGTGCGTTGTTTCTGTTATTCGCTTGGCGGCAACGAGATTGTTAAGGGTGAGGGTAATGTGTTGGCTGTTTCGTTTGCCATGAATAAGGAAACGGCGGTAGGGTCTTACGCTTTTGCGGTGGATCATGTGTTGCTCTCTACTCCGAGTCTGGTGAACAAATATTCAGGATCTGGTAGCAACGTGACGGTTAATGTGGTAAAGCCTGTGAGGACAATCACTATTAAGGATTCGGAGCATGGAACGGTGAAAGGAGCTGGAAGTTACGACTTGGGAACGACGGCCACGCTGACTGCAATTCCTGACGAGGGTTACCACTTCGTGTCGTGGTCAGACGGCAACACTGACAATCCTCGCACTATCACCGTGAATGCCAACATGACTTTGTCGGCGGTATTTGCTCCAAATTCATATAAGCTGGAATATGTTGTTGATGGAAAGGAGTACAAGGTGTACACCTTGGAATTTGGCACGGCAATCACTCCCGAGGCGAATCCAACCAAAGAGGGCTATACTTTCAGCGGATGGTCTGAGATTCCAGAGACTATGCCGGCACATGACGTGACGGTAGAGGGGTCGTTCCACATCAACTCTTATACACTGAAGTATGTTGTCGATGGTGAAGAGTATGAGCGTGACACCTTGGAATTTGGCATGGTAATCATTCCCGAGGCGAATCCAACCAAAGAGGGCTATACCTTTAGCGGATGGTCTGAGATTCCAGAGACTATGCCGGCACATGACGTGACGGTAGAGGGGGCGTTCGCTGTCAACGTCCATAAGGTGACATGGGTAATAGACGGTGAAACAATAGCTGTGACTGAAGTCGAATATGGTGAAGTAATAGTGGCACCAGAGGCTCCAAAGAAAGAAGGTTATGAGTTTTCCGGTTGGGAAAATATCCCTGAAACCATGCCTGATGAGGACATTACGATAAATGGTAGGTACAGCCCCGTTTCGGCTATAGCATCAATCATGATTGGCGAAAAAAAAGTTTGTGTTTATACTCTGCAAGGATTCCTTGTAGGAAAAGACATGACGATATCAGAAATCATGAAACTTCCAGATGGCATATATATAATCAACGGGAAAACCTGCGTAAAACAATGACACAATCCCTCACTCACGTTTCATACAAGAAACCGAGTGGGGGATTTTACGATGAAAAGTGTTAATGCACGGAAATCGATAAGATAAATGAAATATATTGGCTAAATTTGCAAATGGAAGAAATGGCAATAGCTGTACAGTAAGAAGGATGAACAAAAAAATTAGGATAAAGGATATTGCAATAAGGGCTGGAGTGTCTGTTGGTACCGTTGATCGCGTGCTTCATAATCGCCCCAATGTTTCAGAAGTATCTTTGGCAAAAGTAAACAGCGTGCTCAAAGAGTTCAACTACGAACCCAACATGTATGCCAGTGCGTTAGCATATAATCGTTCTTTTACGTTCTACAGTCTGATGCCCCGACACACGAGTGAGGCATATTGGGATGAAGTGGAGGATGGTATGGTTGAGGCTGTAGAATTTCGTCGCGATTTCCACATTGACGTAAAGTTCATCCACTATAGCCGTCTCGACATACAGTCTTTTAAAGACGCAGCCAATGATTGCATGCTACTTAACCCCGATGGAGTGATACTGGTGCCTCCCGGTCGCGACCAGACAAAGGAATTTGCCAACAAACTCCACACAGCGGGCATTCCTTTGGTTTTACTTGATTCTTATATTGAGGAATTACAGCCCATAGCCTTTTTCGGACAAGACTCTTTCCAAAGTGGCTACTTTGCCGCTAAGATATTGATGATGATTGCCAATCATGATCCTGCGGTTATGTTGATGAAGCAGGGTAGGGAAGGATTTCGTCCCTCGCGCCAGCAAGAAAATCGGGAGGTTGGTTTTCGCCATTACATGAAAAAGTTTTTTCCACAAATATCAATAAAGAATTTGTTGCTGCCGCTGGATGGAACACAAAAAGACAATGATCGAATGTTGAGTGATTTTTTTGATAAATATCCTGCCGTCCATCATTGTATCACATTCAACTCACGCGCTTGGATAGTAGGGGAATACCTGTTGCGTCATCAAAAGAACGATGTTCAAATAATGGGTTATGACGTTGTTCACAAGAATGCAGAGTGTATCCGGCGCGGAGCAATCTCCTTTCTTATAGCCCAACATGGATTCATGCAGGGTTTTAAGGCAGTTGACGCCCTTTTCCGCTCTCTCGTACTGAAGGAAGAAATTCGCCCCATCAACTATATGCCCATAGAGTTGTTGTCGTTGGAAAACATAGATTTCTATCAGCGATCAACAATATGAGATATCTGATCGCAGGAAGCTTCGTATCAGCACTTACACAATGTTAGAAAGGCATGGATGTAATCCTGTACAATTTTTTCAACCTTCTTCGCTCAGGCGCATTTACAGATAATCAACCTTTGAAGCCTATGTCAGCTTTTAAATGGAGAAGGCTTTATCGGATAGTAGAAGTGCAAGATGTGCCTGATATTTTCCTTCATGGACTAAAGTGTCACAACGAAGGACGAGGACTCAATATACCTGCTGAAATTATAACACAGGCAGAGAGAGCCTCTCAAAATGTGAAAGACTTAGAGGGCTTTTCTTCGCGTGAGGTGAAGATGAGTTTTGGATTGCTGAATAGTCGGTATCAGAGCATACTCAATGGAGAGCGTCACAATTTCGACACTTCATTGGAGTCCATGGATTTGCTTCGCTTGTTGGTGATAAATGAACAGGACTTTCTTAATCGTGGAATAAATCTGAGAGGGATTATTTTACTTGGGCAATATCTGCGTGACAAAGGCGACCTTGTAGATTTTATAAAATTAGACAAGTGGTTGCTTCGGCTTCACCTTCAACGAATGGTGCAACTACAAGGAAGCATACTTATGTCCATCTTTGGGTTTGAGGCGGATGAACTTCCGTTTTTGCATCGTGAAGAACCACGAGCATTTAAATTGACTGTCTACAGTGTAGAGAATCTTGCCAAGGACACGGCACAAGAATGGCATTTACGCCAAACAAACACTGGATTTGTAAGCAATAATTCGGTCATCTTGCGTCGAAATCTTGGACGAAGTATCCGCTACCTTCCCTATGCGACCTTGGAAACGATATGTAGTTTTTTCAAAAATTTGGCAAAAAGCCTCAAAGAAATAGAAGAGTAGGTTATAGGAAAATTGATAAAGAGAATTTATCTTGGTTCTCTATTGCCGTAATAGAGCGCTGCGCCAATAGCCGTGCAAAACTCCGAATGTTTTGGAATGATGAAGTGTACACCATAAATTCTTTCAATGATGGGAAAAACGGTTCTGCATTGTGGCAAAAGTGTTAAGTTCCCAATTAAGACAAAATCCTTTATTCCACTTCGTAATGCGCTCAAAACAGCCGAAGATCCTATAGATTGTAGCACGAGATTGATAAGTCCAAGTGCAATGTCCTCTCGACTGGCATTAGCTTGTGCGTGTGCAAAAAGGGAGGCTGTGGCATCCATTGGAAGACCAGGGAGTGGGGTGGGTGAGATATCACCAATAAGTAGATTGATATTGGCAATGTCTCCATGATTGGCCATCTCGGCAAGTTGGGTCGCATCATCCGTTTTAAGCAACAGTCTCGATAATCCTGCCAGGGTTCCGCCACCTATTCCGATTCCACCAATATGCTCTATCTGAACGCCATCACATTGGACAATAGAAGTCCCTGTTCCCATTGAGACAACTATCATCTTGTTCAGCTTTGATTCATGTTGTGCCCCCAGTCCATCGGCAATAAACTCTTCTACTTTTGTGGTAGGTAGTCCGTAGACAGGAGAATCGATATAGGCAGAGCCAACACCTGTAAGCATGACCTGTTCTATTTCTTCAAGTTCAATATGATTGTCGTGTAGGTATTTGCCGAATGCTCCATAGAGTGAGGTGACTGGATCGGTGGCACGGATGCGGAGCGGTGAGCAGACTTCTCTGTTTTGAACACCAACAATTTTAGTTGTCGATATACCCACATCAATGCCGATGGTCGTTTTCATGTATAGTGCTTATTTTTTGTCTGCAAAGTTAATATATAAAAAGGAGAAATACAGCCATTAGAAGATAATTTAGCAAAAAACTGCAAATTAATTTCCCTATTCATCTGAAAATGAGTACCTTTGCACACCGTTTAGAAGAAGTAATATAAAGTTTGATAACATCAACAACAGGAATGACAAAGGCAGATATCATCAACGAAATTGTTGAAAGAACTGGAGTGGGCAAAAGGGATGTTGCAGCCGTCGTCGAAGAGTTCATGTCTTGCATCAAGGAAAGCATGATGGAGCGAAAGGAAAATGTGTATCTCCGGGGGTTTGGCAGCTTTGTTGTCAAGCAACGTGCCGAGAAGACCGCACGTAACATTTCCAAGAACATAACAATATCCATTCCCGCACATAAGTTCCCGGCCTTTAAGCCGGCAAAGTCCTTCATTGAACGTATGAAGGAAATAGACTGATAATATTTCATAAATAAGATAAGTAAAACAATTTAAAATCAATTAAGCAATGCCAAACGGAAGAAAGAAAAAAGGACACAAGATGGCTACGCATAAGCGTAAGAAAAGACTGAGAAAGAATAGACATAAGAGCAAGTAAACTCGTCTGAAAAGGCTAAAGCCAAACAGTCTTTGAGTATGGGTGGTGCTTGTTGGCGTTACGTTCTATTTCTTTGGAATTTTGTCAGCAAGCCCCATCCATTCTTTTTGTATAAAACAACTTCATCAGGTAAGTAAAGAAGAAAAATGACCAGCGAAGTAATTATTGATGTTCAACCCAAAGAAATCTCTATAGCCTTACTTGAGGACAAACGGTTGGTGGAGTACCAGCGTGAACCTCGTGAAGCCAGTTTTTCTGTGGGTAACATCTATGTTGCAAAGGTAAAAAAACTGATGCCCGGTCTCAATGCCTGCTTTGTTGACGTTGGCTATGAGCGTGACGCTTTTCTTCACTATCTTGACCTTGGAAGTCAATTTAACTCCTATGCGAAATATTTGAAGCAGGTTCAGGGCGATCGCAAGCGACTTTTCCCAATAACCAAAGCCACAAGGCTTCCAGAGTTGAAAAAAGATGGTAGCATTCAGCAAACGCTGAAGGTCGGCCAAGAGGTAATCGTTCAAGTGGTCAAAGAACCCATCTCGACGAAAGGTCCCCGTCTGACGACGGAATTGTCATTTGCCGGGCGATTTCTTGTACTCATCCCATTCGGAGAAAAGGTAAGCGTTTCATCCAAAATCAAAAGTTCTGAGGAGCGTGCGCGTCTAAAGCAACTCATTCAAAGCATTAAGCCAAAGAATTTTGGTGTTATCGTGCGCACCGTAGCGCAAGGGAAACGAGTGGCAGAACTTGATGCTGAGATGAAGGTTCTTTTGCATCGATGGGAACAGACGATTACTAAGGCACAAAAAACGCAGGAGCGACCCCTGTTAGCATTTGAGGAGACGGGTAGGGCTGTAGCTATGTTGCGCGACCTATTCAATCCATCTTATGAAAACATCTATGTCAACGACGATGAGATATGTACTGCGGTCAAGCACTATGTCTCTCTCATTGCGCCAGAAAAAGAGAGTATCGTAAAAAAATATACGGGGAAAGTGCCCATTTTTGACAATTTCAATGTAACAAAGCAAATCAAGTCCAGCTTTGGCAAGACGGTGAACTATGGGCATGGGTGCTATATGATAATCGAGCATACAGAGGCTATGCATGTTGTTGATGTCAATAGTGGGAACCGCACCAAAGAGAAGGAACAAGAGCAGAATGCACTTGATACCAATCTCGGTGCGGCCGATGAGCTGGCTCGCCAACTTCGACTGCGTGATATGGGAGGAATTATCGTGGTTGATTTTATAGACATGCATCTTGCGGAGGACAGGCAAATGCTCTATGAACGCATGTGTAAGAACATGCAACAAGACCGTGCGCGGCATAATATTTTGCCACTGAGTAAGTTCGGTCTGATGCAGATCACACGACAACGTGTTCGTCCAGCAATGGATATTGATGTTGATGAAACTTGCCCGACCTGTTTTGGAACTGGAAAAATACGTTCCAGTATTCTTTTTACGGATCAGTTAGAGAGGAAAATTGACAGATTGGTCAACAAAGTTGGGGTGAAGCGATTTTATTTACATGTTCATCCTTATGTTGCTGCCTACATTAATCAAGGCTTGTTTAGCCTAAAGCTAAGGTGGCAGCTTAAGTATGGAATGGGAGTTCATGTTGTACCTTCACAGAAGTTGGCTTTCCTCCAGTACGAGTTTTATGATGGAAATCGCCAATTCATCGATATGAAAGAAGTGAACGATAAGTAAATGTTTCATTGCCTTATCTGCAGAGCAAGACGGTAAAGCGGTTAACGTAAGTGTCATTGATGCTTTGTTGGCCGCTTTTTTATGAATCGTTCTGCATTTCAATGCATTTATTCCATCCCATCCGTTGTCTATTCTTCGTGCGCATTATGACACATCATGGGTAACTAAAAAAACGTCTTATGTCAAATGGCAATTCTGTATGTTCTTTACTTGCATATCGGGCTTCTTAAATTAAGTATCGAAATTATCAAACAATAAACTTTCCATAAAATCGTTATCAATATATGACGTATCTGGAAAAATGCATACGATGCAACGTGGGTAGTAGCTTTTTAGTATGGCGGACAGGAAGAACTTTGTTCATGTTCCTGCTGATCTTATGTGCCAGTAGAGCAAATGCCCAATCGTTTACACTTCAAGGTAAGGTTTCGGACACCAATGGAAATCCAATAGAATTGGCCTCAGTGATGGTTGTTGCGCAAGGCAAGCTCGCAATGACAAATCTCAAAGGAGAATTTAGTTTGGACTTGCACAGCGCAGATAGTGTGGCGGTGCGCTTCTCCATGGTTGGCTACCGGACCAAGACGCGTATTTTGCATCATCCAAGGGGACGTCAAACGCTGATTGTGCAGCTTGCTGATGACAATACTTTAGGAGAAGTGACCGTGGAGGGGAAGAAAAAGCGACAGGGGACAACAGAGCAGCTTGACCTAAATACTTTCCAACAGGCGCCAACGGCCACGGGCAACGTTGTCGAAGATATGGTTCAGACTCAGGCTGGGGTCTCTACACACTCAGAATTGACCTCACAATATAATGTGCGAGGGGGTTCTTTCGATGAAAACTCTGTTTATATAAATGAGGTAGAAGTCTATCGTCCGTTTCTTGTTCGTAGTGGTCAGCAAGAGGGCCTATCCGTCATTAATTCAGATATGGTGTCCTCTGTTGGCTTTTCTTCAGGCGGATTTGAGGCTAAATACGGGGACAAGATGTCATCGGCACTCGACATCACCTACAAGCGCCCTACCCGAACGGAGGCTAAAGTGACTGCTTCGCTATTAGGCGCAAGTGCATATGTTGGCCTTGTGGCCAAAAATTTCACTTGGACAAACGGCCTTCGGTATAAGACCAACCGTTATGTACTTGGCTCTTTGGAAACTAATGGAGAGTATAATCCAAACTTTCTGGATTGCCAGACTTATCTTTCGTGGAAACCTACGAAACAATGGCAATTGGATTTTATAGGTAATATTTCGGAAAACCACTACAACTTTACACCTGAAGATCGCAGCACCAATTTTGGAACCATGGAAAACGTGAAAAATTTTCAGGTGTATTTCGATGGTCAAGAGAAAGACCTTTTCCGAACATTTTTTAGTTCGTTGGCACTGACTCATCAGTTGAAAGATGGGAAGACATCCCTATCGCTTATAGGTTCTGTGTTTACTACAAAAGAGCAAGAGCGGTATGACATACAGGGACAATACTGGTTGACGCAAACGGAGACCTCTGAAAACCTTGGGGTAGGTACTTATATGCAGCATTCGCGTGACTATCTCAAGGCTACTGTGGGTAATGTGAAGCTTTTGGCACGCCGAGCAACAGAGCATCATGAAACTGAAGGTGCATTATTGTGGAGGATGGAACGTGTTATCGAAAACTCGGCAGAGTATGAGTATCGCGATTCAGCGGGCTATAATGTTCCCCATACAGGCAGTGATCTATACATGATATATTCGCTTCGTGCCCAAAACGAACTTCGTGCCAACCGCATCGAAGGATATTTGCAAGATAATTGGCACTTCAAAACAGGCACAGATAGTGTACCTACACTCTATACGCTGAATTATGGTGTGCGTTTTTCCCATTGGAGCTTCAATGGCGAAACGCTGCTTTCACCGCGAGTCTCACTCAATATTTTACCAGGATGGAACAGAAATTTAGCCTTCAGGTTGGCAACAGGCCTCTACTACCAAGCTCCATTTTACAAGGAACTACGCGACACGACGACTATCAATAGCGTAACTTACGCCAATCTCAACCATAAAATTCGAGCGCAGCGGTCGGTTCATTTTGTGGGGAGTATGGATTATAATTTCCGAATGTTGAATAGACCATTCAAGTTTTCCGCAGAGTTCTATTACAAAATGCTCTCACGCTTGACTCCCTATGTGGTGGATAACGTCAAGGTGACATATTTTGGAGACAAAGAGGCAACAGGGCATGCTGCAGGAATTGACTTAAAGCTATTTGGTGAATTTGTGCCAGAAACAACTTCATGGCTTACTTTCAGTTTGATGAGCACACGAATGCAACTTGACGGTAAGTCCATACCCCTTCCGACAGACCAGCGCTATGCAGTCAATCTCTTTTTTACCGACTACTTCCCAGGCACTACTAAATGGCGGATGAGCCTCCGTCTGGCTTTTGCTGATGGATTGCCTTTCTCTGCTCCCCACAAGGAGTTGGAGAACAACACTTTCCGTGCTCCAGCCTACAAGCGCGCAGACATAGGCATGAGCTATCGGCTGTTCGACAATCATAAGGGGGACAAAAAGTCTATTCTTCGTAATGTTTGGCTGGGATTGGATTGCCTTAATTTATTTGGTATCAACAATGTGAACAGCTATTACTGGATTACAGATGTGACAGGTCAGCAATATGCGGTTCCTAACTATTTGACGGGTCGCCAAATAAACGGTCGTATCACCATAGAGTTTTGATTCCATAGAGTGCAGCAAATTTTATCTTCATTTTAATGGCATCGCATGACTTCGTTTTACTCTAATCACTTATGGTGGGTTCTATAAATTAGTATTGTCAGATTTTGAGGCTCTTTTCGTGGTCAGAGCGTCAGCGAGTGAGGATGTATAGCGGTCTATACGACCGAACGAAGTGGCGATCTGAGTCGAAAAGAAGATAAAGTATAACAAAAAACAATCATTCGACATTTGTATCTTTCGTAGTAGTAATTCATAGGACTAAATTTGTTATAAGTTAACAATATTCTTGTTATTTTTTATTATAGTGAAGATGGAAAGTCACGATAGCATTTTTTATGATTCGTGATACGGCAGTTGTGCAATGGAATGCTTAGGATTATATGTGGTTATTTCTTAACAACTAAATCTCAACGAGATACTGCATTTTTACAATATCTCGTTGAGCCTGAGTTTTTAACCTAAATCGGTCATTAGATGTTCTTATGTAAAATTAGTTAGAAGTACGTTATACCCGTTGCAATAGCGTCTGTATACTAACACATTACGTAAATTTGTCTCTATTTCAAGACAAAAAAGAAGGTGAAATTTTCTAATGACCGATTTGGGTAAAACCGATACCAATGATGAAGTAATTTCTATTTTTGACTTGTGCTCAGCACATACCAACAAGAAGTGGTAAAGAAATTCCTGATGTACTTAACTTTCCAAAGCAAGTGAGGCAATAGTCGTGGGGTAAGGTGGAATTTCTGTTTGTAATGAGGATTGATGAACCAAAACTTTTTGTCTTTCACAGAGAATCTGCATTTGGTTATAAGTTTTTCAAATAACTCTATACTTGTTCTGCATTCTTTTATACTCATCAGCTCTTTTATTGTGTCTGTTTTTTCATTGAATACCTTTAGTAAAAATTTGTACAAAGGACTTGGCAGCAGATGTATAAAAGGCAAATGTGAACAAAGTTTGCTTCGGCAAATCTGCTGATGTCCTCCAAAAGGCATTTGCCATGCAGGAAACCCGACAAACAGTATACCTGCTGATTTCAGAAACATCCTTAGATGTGAGAGAAATTGCGCTTTAGTCAGAATGTGTTCTATTACATCATGTAATAGTATAACGTCATATTTATCCTCTTCGTTGGATGGGGGGGGAAAATCTATGAAATCACAGCATACAAATGTAGCATTGCTACTAATTTCTGAAAAGTATGCCTTGGCATCTTTGATTCGGCATTCTGCAATATCTATACCTGTCACGTTGCAGCCCAACTGTGCAAAGGGAACCAAGTTTCCTCCTTCACCACACCCAACCTCCAACATGCGAATATTGGGTGTTAGCTTTATGAATGCTGATAAATAGCTGATATAAAATTCTTTCGACGTGATTTCCAAGTCATGGAAATAGATCTTTCTGTCTGTATGTCTCTTTTGCATGTGTATGATATTTTAATTAATTACTATTTTAATCCCAATTCGATCATTAGACCGATATCGTTAATAACCTGGGATGAATTTCAATTTTTCATCCCTTGTCACAGTTGTTTTCGGCATATTATTGTCATCAGTATTACGCCATAGCCTGCTATAGTATAGACATTTCCGTTGCTACTTGCTTGAAACAATTCGCAATCTTGGATGAAATCTAATGATCGAATTGGTTTTATCTGTGTAAATATTTATTTTTACATGACTTATTATTCAGCGTGAGGTTTTTCTTCAACTGGCGCTTATTTAACTGGTACAGCAAATTTATCCCCTGTTTCTTTAACTATTGCCCGACGGGTATGCTCGCTGAATCCAGGACGTTCGACACGTTCACCGAGTCCAGTCTTGGTGCGGAGGAATTTTCCGTCCTTCTCTGGTTTCACCACCATGTCGTTGTATTTCACAATAAGGTAAGTGGCTAATTGACGCCAGCGAGAAATCATCTCTGCTCCCTTCTGATTAGAATAGAGGTTGAGAAGGTTGAGTGCGGCTTGTTTGTCGGTTTGGTATAGGGATTTAGCCTTGTCCTCAATGGCTTTTTGGTTGGAAAAGTAACTGCTCTCCAAAGAGTCGCGGACGGCTTTTAAAGAAGGGAACATGAGCGAATAGCGTGGATATACCATGTTGCTCACCCAGTTACATACCCAAAAAGCATTTTTGTCGGAGAAGGTAACAGCATCAGCGCCGGGGGTATTGAAGCATTCTGGTTGTTCTGTGTTGCCACAATAGATCGGAACATATGCGACCATGTTGCCGTCATCGTTACCGAACCACAAAATGCCACCTACTTCACGCGGAAGCCAAGAACGCATCTGTGCGACATAAGAGAATCCTGTCTGCTGCGTACTTGTCGGACGTTCGTTAAAGTATTCTTTCCCATCAACCTTATAGAAGAGTGGAGTTGGACGGTAGGGTGAATCCCAAAGTCCCTGCCCGAGATCATTGTCCATTGACATAGGTGTGCCCTCGAAGTGGTCACGCATGCAGTTCATCATCTCCTGCGGGCTTATTTTATGATCGGGAACAATCCAAAGAGGCATGTCTTCGGCATTGGGATCTTTTCCTAATGCCCATGGAAGGTAACGGTCCATTCCCTTGTCGAAGTGGCGGAAGAAGCTCCACACTCGTGCATCACAAATGCGGCGACCGCTGAAGTCGGGTTTGGCGTAGGCATTCTTCCAATTGAACTCTTTGTCTTTACCTGTGAACCACCCTTTCTCGCGGGCGAAGGAAATCATATTCTTTGAGCAGATTACGTCAGTGGAATAGCTGCTTACAATTCCGATGCGGCTTTGATTAGCATGTCCAGAAATGGCATTGTCTGGGATTCGGACAGCGCACCAAACAACTTTCTGTTTCGGATCATCTCCACATCCTTGCATCTCCATAATCCAGGCCTCATTTGGGTCACAGATAGTGAACGTCTCGCCACTGCTGATGTAACCGTACTTCTCAACCAGCTGAGTCATTATCTTAATCGCCTCACGGGCGGTTTTGGCACGTTGTAGGCCAAGATACATCAGTGAGCCATAGTCGATTTGACCTTGCTTATTCACCATTTCCTCTCGTCCCCCATAGGTGGATTCGCCTATACAGAGCTGCCATTCGTTGATATTTCCGATGACGTTGTAGGTCTGTGTGGCCTCTGGGATGAAGCCATGACTTTCATGAGTATCATAATCAATAATCTCACGCATCGCTCCTTTGGAGTGTTTACCAGCCGCATAGTGGCAGAGTTTGGTGAACATGCCATAGTCATCGGCGTTGTAAGTGCAGAGCACAGAGCCGTCGGTTGTGGCTTCCTTACCCGCGATAAAATCGGTGCAAGCTGACATCTTCGCAGTCGAAGTGAGCAGCAATGTTGCTAAGAACAACAGTTGTTTTCCCTTATTCATAGTGATTAGTAATTGATAGATGTTGAATATTTTTGTTGATTACCACAATTATCCCATACTTTAACACACAGTAGTCGTTTTCGGTTCTGCTTCTTTACAGGTGTTGTACGAAGGTCACATGTCAGAATGGACGGATTTTTCTGTTGCTCAAAGAGTACAAACTGTCCGTCGAGGGTTGCAGTCCATCCAGCAGTCCCACTTTCATTGTCGGTAATGTTGAGCGTCACATGGTCGTAGGAGCGGCTTGTGACTTTGACAACTGGTGACTTGGTGTCAGCTGCAAGAAAATAGGTCATGCCCAGTTCACGCATTTTGCCTCTCACCCAACCTTTTTCAACATAGCTTCTACAATAGCGTGGGGGCGTTCCCGCTCCGGTCATAGCCACATAGAGTTTACGTGGGTCAACAGAAGAGTTTGGAATGCGAAAAGAAATAGTAGCCCAGCCCAGTAGTGGAACGTTACCCGATACGAAGCGGATACCTTGTGAAAAGGCATGGGAGATGTGAAGCACTTCAGGCTTCATCAATTGATTGACAGACAGCAGCATCTTGGGTATGTTCAGACGAATGCCGTTTGTCTGCCAATAGTTGTCACGTGTAGTCAATAAAGCATTTACTCCTGAGAGAGTTTGTCTTGGCTCAAAGGATTCTGGGACTCCAAGAACAGTGAACTCCTTAACTGTCTGATTGCCGAACACGTCGCTCACAACATATCGGAGGTGGTATTCGCGCCGTTGGTTGAAATTAATGATTCCCTTGTCTTTTCCTGTCCTTAGAAATGGCAGCCGATTGCCTGGGTCGAGGAAGGACTTCAGAAACCATGTGCGGTTTTTCATGAAATAGTCGTAGTCACCCCAAGAGTTCATCATGCGGTGCATTGATTGCGGTATTCCATTGACATCAGCTTTGAACACCAGCTTATTGTCGCAATAAAGCTGAATGTAGCGTGTGCCAAAACTGTTGTACACACCATTCATGTGATCGGCTGTGCGCACGGCAAACCCCACCTTGCCCCATGCGGAGAAATGTCCTTTGTCGAATGTAAACACTCGCGATAGGGCAGAATGCTGAAACGATCCTTCACCCTGTATGGGAAAAGCCTTAAACGCATAGACTGCTGGAGAAATGGTGTCCTTGACATATTCCCTTATGTAAGGTAATGGATCGAGCAAGTTATCTGTCTTTGTGCGATGCAACTCCAGATGAAGGTGTGGGCCTTGCGATGAGCCAGTGTTTCCGCTAAACCCAATAAACTGGCCTTTATGGACTGGCATCACTGTCGATGAAAATGAAATGTCTGCCGCATAGACTTTGTGGGCATATTGGAAGCGTTTCACGGCAGCTTCAATTTGGGGTGCGAAGTCATCAAGGTGTGCGTAAACAGAGGTGTTTCCATCGGGATGGCGCACATAGATGGCCTTTCCGAAGCCGTGTGTTCCTACTGAGACTTTGCTAATGAACCCGTCGGCCAAGGAATAAATAGGCTTCCCCGTTGCACGGTCTGTCTTTACATCGATGCCCGCATGAAAATGATTTGGCCTCGGTTCCCCAAAGTTACCTGCCAGCTCAATGGGGTAGTGCACCGGGGAGGCATAGGTAATTACGGCCAGTAGAATACTCGCAAACATTAGGCTATGAAATGGCTTTGAAGGACATATCAAGTCCTTTGACACTGTGGGTGAGTGCACCTACAGAGATGAAATCAACCCCTTGCATGGCATAATCACGGATGGTGTCAAAGGTGATTCCGCCCGAAGATTCGACTTCATAGCGGTGGTTGATGATTTCAACAGCCGTGCGTGTGTCAGTAGGTGTGAAATTGTCCAACATGATTCGGTCAACACCACCGCGGTCAAGTACCTGCTGTAGTTCGTCAAAGTTGCGCACTTCAATTTCAATCTTCAGGTCAAGCCCTTTTTCTTTGAGGTAAGAGTGGCAACGATCAATGGCTTTTTCGATTCCACCTGCAAAGTCTATATGGTTGTCTTTCAGGAGAATCATATCAAACAGCCCTATACGATGGTTCATCCCTCCACCAATTTTCACAGCCTGTTTTTCCAATACTCGGAGTCCAGGTGTGGTTTTGCGTGTGTCCAGAACGTGCGTACCCGTTCCTTTCAGTCGCTCCACATAGCGGTGGGTCATAGTTGCTATGCCACTCATGCGCTGCATGATATTCAGCATCGTGCGTTCTGTTTGGAGCAGCGATCGTACTTTCCCTGTAACAATGAAGGCTATATCTCCAGGCTTAACATGGGTTCCGTCATGGATGATGACCTCCATTTTGAGCGTGGGGTCAAAGCGCTCAAACACCTTATGTGCTATTTCTACGCCAGCAAGTATGCCTTCCTCTTTGACGAGAAGCTGACTTCTTCCTATTGCGTCTTCGGGAATACAGCAAAGCGTGGTGTGGTCTCCATCGCCTATATCCTCGGCAAAGGCCAAATCTATCACTCTATTTTCTAATTCTTCTACACTCAGCATATACTATTATTCTTTTAAAAGTTGATTCTTATAATAGGCGTGGAGCACATTTCCTGTTGGTTCTTCCCGACAAACGATGTTACCTTCCATCCACTCCACCGCAGCCTCTTCGCCATCTAATGGCCTCGTCTCCACCACCTGGTCGCCATCTATTACACAAATCCCACAGATGATTCCACCTCTGGGAGTCTGAATCCAGTGAGAAGCTACTTTTCTCATGGTGCACTCACGGGTTTCATAAGCCGTTCTTCAGCTCTCGTCGGTCTTACTCTTGGCACATTTTGTGGTGTAGGTGTTGCTTGGTTTTGTGGCATGGATTGCTGTGGCGCGGTAGGTTGAGACACAGCTTCGTCGTTTACGGAATGTCCAGTGGCGGAACTTTCACCAACATTTCGAATAGGCGTGTTGGGGTTCATCGGATTGGAGCTACCTTCCAGTGGGCCATCTTTATGGGGATGAATGCGTACAAGTTTTATATTCTCGGCAAAGAAAAGCGTCAGCGTCGTCGTTGGAGGGGGTGCATTGCGTCCTAACAGGAAAAATCCACGGATCCTCTTAATGCCAACACTGTCACCATCCTCAACGCTCATGGATTGCCTCATGTCGCTCGCTACTTGTTGCACCTGTTGCACGGTACTGTCGTTGGAAAATGTAACGATAAGTCCCACTGTCAAATCACGCATGCCTTCTTGCAGAATAAATTGCGTGTCATAACTTAAAACCAAACGGTCACCCTTGTGGTAGGCGGTGTCTACTTTTATTTCAAATGTGTATTTGTTGTATGGTGCGAAAGTATTCAGCATTATTGTCTTACGCCCAGACCAAACATCGGTTGTGTCGCCTCGTGATGCTATAGTCCCGTATTGGCTTAGTTCTGCATCGGAAACACCTAAGGCACGTGCCTCTTCCCCCATTCGGTCTGCGAGATTTTCATAAATGCTTTGCATCCGCTCGGTGTGCCGCATGTAATAGTACATCGAGCGGTTGAACTCTTCTTCATTTACTCCATGCTTTTTCAACACTGACAGCTGCCACACCTTCCGCTGCATATCGCTCACGTTTTCGCTTTGAGCCATAGATATGGCTAAATGGTAATCGTAGAGAATGTCCTCCATCTCAGATGGTTGAATATAGTCTGACGGAACTGTGGGCTTGCATCCTGTGAGAAACAAAAATGCGAGCATGGAGATAAAGCATCTATGGAAGACGATTGTCCGCATCAAGTTCTTTACGATAAAAAATCAAAAACAACAATACGCCAACGCTGATACAAGCGTCGGCGAAATTAAATACTGCAGAGAAAAAGACGAAAGGCTCTCCTCCCACAAGCGGGAACCATGAGGGAAAGGTACCATGAAAGAGCGGAAAGTAGAACATGTCAACAACTCGCCCCATAAGCATTGGCGCATAGCCTTCTCCCCATGCCACAAGGTGGGACGGCTCCCCATAGGGCACTGATTCTGTGAAGAATTGACCATAGAAAAGGGAGTCAAATATATTCCCTGCAGCTCCGGCACAAATCATCGTTAAGATGATAATGAATCCCAAAGGCCGGCCTTGTTGAATTTTTTTTGCAATGTACCAGCAGAGTAAGGATACGGCGGTGATTCGGAAGAGACTAAGCAGAAGTTTGCTTCCAATCTCCATTCCAAAAGCCATACCTTTATTTTCGATGAAGTCTATTCTGAACCAATCGAACACGATGATTTGCTCGCCAAGCGACATGTTTAGCTTGACAGCAAATTTTATGCATTGGTCAATGACAATGAGCAAAATACCCACTGCCAGAGCTATCCATGCGTTTCGTTTCACACTTTAATGATCTTTGTAGTTCTGTTTTGACTGCACGCTGAGCGTTGCATGAGGTACAGCACGCAGCCGTTCCTTGGGTATCAATTCTCCAGTGATACGGTCGATACCATACGTTTTGTTGTCGATACGCAGCAAAGCAGCTTGTAACCCCTGAATAAATTTCTGCTGGCGTAGAGCCATGTGCACCAGTTCCTCTTTGGTCTGAGAGCTGCTGCCTTCCTCCAAAGTCTTGTAGGTTGGCGAAGTATCATCGACATCGTTGGTATCCTGATTGGTGAGAACTTTCATGGTCTCGGCGTAATCGGCCTTTACCGTTTCCAAGCGACTCAGGACAATGGCGCGGAACTCTTCCAGCTCCGCGTCGCTATAACGTCTTTTGATAGTATCCATTTCTATTTTGTGGAGGCTCTTATGCCTTCGTAATCTCAATATGTGTAGAGAAGTCACCTAAGTCAATCTCATTTCCACTGGTAGGTTTGATGACTATCTCATCAGCCAGCACCTGCTGGCGAACAAGGGCACCAAAGCTTTCCAGTGCATCGTTGATCTCTTTTCGGGGATCAATGCAAACAATAATGCGGTCTGTTATCTCCAGTCCGCTCTCCTTACGAATGTTCTGAATGCGATTTATCAGCTCACGAGCCATTCCCTCCCGACGTAGCTCGTCTGTAAGCTCTACCTCCAGCGCCACGGTAAGGTTGCCCTCATTGCTTACAAGCCATCCCGGCATGTCCTCTGATATAATCTCAACATCTGCAGCCTCAACACAAATGGGTTTTCCTTCTATATTGAAATCTATATGTCCATCATGCTCCAGTTGGGCAATCTCAGCCTGAGATAGAGAGTTAATTTTTGCGGCAACACCTTTCATGAGCTTGCCAAACTTCTTGCCCATAACGCGGAAATTGCACTTTACCTTCTTGACCAAAAGCCCCTCTCCCTCAACGAATTTCAACTCTTTCACGTTTACCTCATTCTTGATGAGCTGGGCTACGGCTTCAATATGGTGACGTTGCTCATCATCAATGGGTGGTATCATAATCTGAGCGAGTGGTTGACGCACTTTGATGTTAACCTTGCGACGCAGAGCGAGTACCATGGATGTTATTTTCTGAGCCAGACTCATGCGAGTTTCCAAATCCGTATCAATCAACTCTTGGTCTGATTTTGGCCAGCAGTCAAGGTGTATGCTCTCCAATCGGCCTCCAAGGTCATGGTACAACTCATCGGTAACAAATGGTGCAAACGGTGCAAGCAAGTGAGCTACGGTCATCAGACAGGTGTAGAGCGTGTCATAAGCGGAAAGCTTATCGTCGCTCATGTCCTTTCCCCAGAAGCGTTTGCGATTCAGACGTACATACCAGTTAGACAACTCATCGTTAACAAATTGCTCTATCAGTCGGCCAGCACGTGTCGGGTCGTAGTCATTAAGTTCCTTACTGACAGATTTCACGAGAGAGTTAAGGCGTGAGATAATCCAGCGGTCTATCTCTGGGGTATCTTTACTTGGTTGCACCTGCCTTGCCTTATAGCCATCTACGTTGGCGTATAGTGCAAAGAAACTGTATGTGTTGTATAGCGTTCCGAAGAATTTTCTGCGGCACTCGTCGACACCATTTTCATCGAACTTGAGGTTGTCCCAAGGTTCGGAGTTCGTCATCATATAGTAACGGACGGCATCGGCACCATACTTCTCTATCATTTCAAAAGGCGGTACGACATTGCCGACGTGCTTCGACATCTTGTTGCCTTTGGCATCAAGCACGAGTCCTGTAGAGATGACGTTGCGGAAAGCCACACTGTCAAACACCATAGTTCCGATGGCATGAAGCGTGAAGAACCAGCCGCGTGTCTGGTCTACACCCTCATTAATAAACTCTGCAGGGAAAAAAGCAGGTGGCACGGGCGTGCCCTCGTAGCGAGAATGAACGAGCTGGTCACGATACTTGGCTTCATCAATGCCCTTAGCAGCCAGTTTCTCTGCATTCAATGCACCTTCGAAAGGATAATGGAGCTGTGCGTAGGGCATGGAGCCGCTATCAAACCATACGTCGATAAGGTCGCTTTCCCGTCGCATGGGCTTACCCTCATCGCTCACAAGTATTATGTCGTCCACATAGGGACGGTGTAAATCAATGCGGTTGTAGTTTTCCTGTGAATAGTCGCCCACAACAAAACCGCGCTCCTTGAGCGGATTATTCTTCATTATGCCAGCAGCGACGGCTTTTTCTATCTCTGCATAAAGTTCCTCGACGGAGCCGATGCACTTCTCATTTCGATTCTCGTCACGCCAAATCGGAAGCGGTGTCCCCCAAAATCTGGAACGCGAGAGATTCCAGTCGTTAAGATTCTCCAGCCAGTTGCCAAAGCGACCTGAACCAGTTGAGGCTGGTTTCCAATTGATAGTCTTGTTCAATTCCACCATTCTGTCCTTGTCCAGCGTGTCGCGGATGAACCAGCTGTCAAGAGGATAGTAAAGGATGGGTTTGTCCGTGCGCCAGCAGTGCGGATAGTTGTGGGTAAATTTCTCTATCTTATAGGCCGAACCCTCCATCTTCATTTCAAGACTAATGATGATGTTGAGGTCATCGGCTTTCTCGGAAGCCTCCTTGTCCCATTTGCCGTTTTTGTTGAAGCGGGGGTCATAGGCGTTCTTTACATAATTGCCCTCGTGATGGCCGTAGGCCGCCTTATCAACGCAATGGTCAACAAAGTGACTGTCAAGTTCCTCTATGGTGTAGTATTTGCCCTGTAAGTCCACCATGGGACGTGTCTCTCCCTGCTTATTAACAAGGTAGAGGCCAGGTATACCTGCGTCGCGACAAACTTTGGCATCGTCGGCACCAAACGTAGGAGCTGTATGAACAATGCCCGTACCGTCTTCGGTTGTAACGTAGTCACCAGGGATAACCACGAAGGCTTCTGAGGACATTTCTACAAATCTCTCCTTACCATTCTCCCCTGTGAACACTTTTCCAGGGTTGGCAGCAGCATAGGCCTTCACCCGTTCTGTAGCGTAATCATCGAGCTTCTCAGTTGGCTTTACCCACGGCATGAGCTGTTGGTAACGCATACCAACAAGGTCGCTGCCTTTCATGCGATCGATTATCCGGTAAGGGACAACCTTGTCGCCATGGTGGAATGAAGGCATTTCTGCCCCATCTGCGATTTCACCTTCTGGTTTCAGATAGGCTGCAATACGCGACTCGGCAATCACTGCGGTGATTTTCTCTGTTGTATAGGGGTTGTAGGTCTCTACAGCCACATAGTCTATGCGAGGGCCAACGCAGAGTGCCACGTTAGAGGGGAGTGTCCATGGGGTGGTTGTCCATGCAAGGAACACGGCCTTCCCCCATTTTGTCCATTCTTCCTTCGGTTCACAGATGGTGAATTGTGCCGTCACAGAGGTGTCCTTCACATCGCGGTAGCACCCTGGAAGATTCAGCTCATGGCTCGAAAGTCCGGTGCCTGCAGCTGGAGAGTAGGGCTGGATGGTGTAACCTTTGTACAGGCGGTTCTTGTTGTAGAGCTGCTTCAGCAGCCACCACAGTGACTCTATATACTTATTGTCGCAGGTCACATAGGGGTGTTCCAAATCGACAAAATAGCCCATCTCCTTGGTTAGCTTGCTCCATTCTGCTGTAAATTTCAACACGTCAGCGCGGCAGTGGCGGTTGTAATCTTCAGTCGAAATATATTTCTTAGAGGCCTTATTGTCTATGTCTTTTTTCGTGATCCCCAATTCTTTCTCTACATTCAGCTCCACAGGAAGACCATGGGTGTCCCATCCGGCCTTACGGCGAACTTGATACCCACACATAGTCTTGTATCTGTTGAATGTATCTTTGATGGATCGTCCCAGAACGTGATGGATGCCAGGGTGTCCGTTTGCTGAAGGGGGACCTTCAAAGAAAATGAATTTAGGCTTTCCTTCGCGCTCATCGATACTTTTATGGAAAATATCATTCTTTTCCCATGCCTCAAGCACTCGTCTGTTGATACCCACAAGGTCTAAACCTTTGTATTCTGGAAATCTCTTTGTCATAAGCCTGTCTTTGTCTTACTTACCTGTATCTTATTTGAAGCGCAAATTTACACATTTTCCAGCAAACAGCCAAACAATCCTGTACAAAAAACTTTTGCTTACCTCGTGGGTATAAGCTTCCAGAGTCACGTGGGTATAAGCTAAGTTTTTCGTTAGAGCATGGCTGGTGTCTTTTGAGGGTATCAAGTCCATGATTTGAAGTTTTCTGTGCTAAATAAATCAAGATTTTTTACTTCTATCCTTCAACGAAGAATCTAATTGTTCTTGATTGGAAATTAAGAAGAAATGAACTGATAATTAAATAGTTGCAATATGACCTGAATTGAATGATAATATCGGCTTATTTACGTAGCAAAAGAGGCCGTATTGTTGCCCCATACAGGCTCTATTGCATCACAAAGTCAATAATGTCGTGGAACAACGTATATTCTCATGCTCTCATGTAAGTTTTTTTGTACACAAAAATATATCGTGAATAAGCCTGTAGTCCAAGTGGTTGAATAAAATTCCGCCAACGATTTGTGGCTGAATCGTTGGCGGAAAATGGCATAATGTATGGGAAAGCTCTATCCTTTGCAGTTCCAGGGCTTCAACTCCTTAAAGAAGTCGTGTCCTTTATCATCGACGAGAATAAAGGCGGGGAAGTCCTTGACGGTGATTTTCCAAATGGCTTCCATGCCAAGTTCGGGATAAGCCACACAGTCTATGCTGGTGATGCACTCTTTGGAGAGCACAGCTGCCACTCCGCCAATGGTGCCGAGATAGAATCCTCCATGTTCTTTGCAAGCCTTCGTCACCACGTCTGTGCGATTGCCTTTGGCTATCATGACGAGGGAGCCACCATGCTCTTGGAACTCTTCCACATACGGATCCATGCGGTTAGCAGTCGTGGGACCCATCGAACCACAGGGGTAGCCTTTTGGAGTCTTGGCCGGGCCGGCATAGAGGATGGGGTGATCCTTGAAGTATTGAGGCAGCTCTTCGCCACGGTCGAGTGCAGCTTTCAAGCGGGCATGGGCTATGTCGCGTGCCACGATAATCGTTCCGTTGAGGCTTACTCTGGTGCTAACAGGATATTTTGTAAGTTCCTTGCGCACGGCATCAATACCTTTGTCAAGGTCGATTACAATACCTTTTCCTCCTTCTCCTGGATTGCGTAGCTCCTCGGGAATCAGTTCTGTGGGATTGTCGTCCATCTTCTCCAACCAAATACCATCGGCGTTGATTTTCGCTTTGATGTTGCGGTCGGCTGAACAGCTGACTCCCATACCAATCGGACAACTTGCACCATGACGTGGCAGACGGATGACGCGAATGTCGTGGGCGAGATATTTGCCTCCGAACTGTGCGCCAAGGCCTATCTTATGTGCCTCCTTGAGGAGCTTCTCCTCCAAATCAATGTCTCGGAAAGCGCGCCCAGTCTCGTCTCCTGTCGTAGGCAGACCGTCGTAATATTTGATACTTCCGAGCTTCACCGTAAGGAGATTCTTCTCTGCCGATGTGCCGCCGATGACAAAGCATATATGGTAGGGCGGGCAGGCTGCTGTGCCAAGGCTTTTCATTTTTTCCACCAAGAATGGCAAGAGTGTACCCTCGTTCTGAATAGTAGCCTTGGTCATAGGGTAAAAGTAGGTCTTGTTGGCTGAGCCACCGCCTTTGGCAACCATGATGAAACGATACTCGTCACCTTCCACGGCCTCGATATCAATCTGCGCGGGAAGGTTGCAGCGGGTATTTACTTCATCGTACATAGTGAGCGGGGCGTTCTGCGAGTAGCGCAGGTTGTCCTGCGTATAGGTGTTGTAAACACCACGGGAAAGTGCTTCCTCGTCTTCAAACCCTGTCCATACCTGTTGTCCCTTCTCACCGTGGATGATGGCTGTGCCTGTGTCCTGACAAAATGGAAGCACGCCTTTGACCGCAGTCTCAGCGTTGCGGAGAAACTGGAGAGCAACATACTTGTCATTTTCCGAAGCCTCAGGGTCTGAAAGAATCTTGGCTACTTGCTCATTGTGCGCACGACGGAGCATGAATTCACAGTCGTGAAAAGCCTGTTGAGCAAGAAGCGTCAGGGCTTCTTTAGACACCTTCAGTATTTTCTTGCCTTCAAATTCGCCCACGGAAACACCTTCCTTAGAAAGTAGTCGGTACTCCGTGTCGTCTTTGCCCAACTGAAACATGGGCGCATACTTGAAATCTGGTTCTTTTGCCATAATTGTTTTATAAATGTTTTTGTGCAATACAATCTTTTCCTTTTCCCGTTCAAGCTGTTCCATAACGGGACAACCTGAACGCACTGGTCTTTTAATAGCCGAAAATTTCCTCCGTGGATAGGCGGTGTATAGGCCCTATCTTCTCCAAAAGGTTCATGTCCAGCTCTTTCTCGTTGCCAAGAATGATGTATTTGTAAGTCTTGTCTGCCATATATTCGTGTTCAAAATCCACCAAGTCTTTGAGAGTAAGTTTGGGAAGCGTCTCATAAATGGTCTTGCGGATGTCATAGTTGAGTCCTCGTTTCTGATTGTACCAATAGCTGGTGAGTACTCCAAACTTTGTGGTTCGAGCTGATGCGATGCTCTTCATCAAGCTCTGGCGTGCAACCTCAACGGCAGCCTCGCGCTGAGGCATAGAGTCGAGCAGGTTGTTAAATTGTCGGATGCAATCGCCCATCTTGTCGTTTTGGGTGACGATATAAGTATAGTAGTACTCTGGGTCATCCAAACGAGAGGGGGATGCGTAGTGAGCCGCTGCACTATAAGCCAATCCGCGAGCCTCACGCAGCTCCTGAAAAACGATGGCATTCATTGAGCCTCCAAAATATTCATTGAACAATGCAATGATAGGGGCTCGTTCCGGAGTCCATCTTTGGTTCTCATTGTGAAGTTGCACCATATAAATGTTTTTGGCATCATAAGGAGCAATGAGCACTTCGTTTTGTGGAGTTGGCTGTATGACATACGGACGGACAAGTCGCTTCATCTTAAACTTGGGACCATCGCTGTTGTATAGTTTCAGTTTGTCGATCTGTACACTTAACTTATCGAGAGTAACGGGACCGTAATAGAGAACATTCGGCATCTGGGTGTAAATTGATTTGGTGTACTCCAATGCCTGCTGGGCAGTCATTTTTTGAAGCTCACCCACAGCTACCGTGTTGCGGTTGTTGTTGTATGGCCCATACGTTCCATAATTGAAAAGTGCCTTGAAATTGGCTTCCTGATTTGTTTTGTTGTCGTTACGTGACTTCTGAACAAGCGATACATAGTTCTTCCATGCTTCCTCATTGGGTTGTGCATTGTCGATTAGGTCTTTCACAATGTTGAGAGCGGGGACCATATTCTCACTCAGTCCCTGAAGCGTAATGACGAGCTCGTCGTCGGACTGGCTAATATTGTAATCGCAAGCGAGCTTGTAGAGTTGTTGCTTGATTTGCTCGTTGGACAGGTTCTTGGTCCCTACATAATCCAGATATTCAAAAGCAAAGTCGTACATTGGATTGGTCTCTGTGCCAAGTCCTGGGTAACGGAATTGAAGTGTAAAGAGTCCATTGTCTGTGTTCCATTTATAGAGAACAGGCGTTTTCTTCTTAGTTGTGGCCTTCTCAAGATCCTTGTTATAATCAACGAAGACAGGCTGAATGGGTTTGGGCTTTGAATTAACCACTGACAGAAGGAAATCTGACTGCTTGTCATTGTTGGTCGGGATAGGGGTGATGGCCGGCTTCTCCACTTTGGCAATAGTGGTGTCGTTGCCCTGTTCCTTGTAAACGCAAACATAGTTGTCATTTAGGTATTTATTGGCAAAGGTGACGATTTCCGCCTTGGTCATTTTACTAATACGGTCAATCCGTTGTACTTCTCGAACCCAATCCTGTCGGTTGATGAATGCATCGACAAAAGCGTTGGCACGGAACTGGTTACTCTCCAATTGCTGGTAGAAATCACGTTTCATATTGTTGACGACAGAGGGCAAAAGGTCATCGGAGAACTCACCGCGCTTGAGCTTGTTAATCTCATTGAGGAGAAGCTGGCGTAACTCGGGAAGCGTTTGGCCCTCCTTGGGCACACCGCCAGCAATGAACATAGAGTACTCGTTCATCTTGTTGACACCTGCAAATGCACCCAAAGCTTTCATCTGCTGGTTAATGTCGAGGTCAATAAGCCCGGCACGACCATTGTTGAGCAGATTGCCAATAATCTCAATGGTATCGCTCGCAAGGGAGCGAGCCTCAGGAAAGCGCCATCCGAGATACACCATTGCCTGCTCTTGCCCGACAACTGTGGTGTCTTGTGGAGACGTGATGGGTGCCATTGGGGCGTATTGCGGGCTGGTGAGGTTCTTGCTTGGCTTCCATTGGCCAAAATAGTGGTCTATTTTAGCAATTACCTCATCTGGATTGAAATCTCCAGCCATACAAATGGCCACGTTGTTGGGAACATAATAGCGCTTGAAATAATTCTTAATGTTGGTGATGGAAGGATTTTTCAGATGCTCTCCTCGTCCGATGGTTGTCTGCGTACCATAGGGATGGGTGGGAAATAGTTTAGCCATTAGAGCTGTGAAGAGTTTGTTGCCATCTTGAGAAAGCCCCATATTGTATTCTTCATAAACAGCCTCCAACTCTGTGTGAAAACCGCGGATGACCATGTTTTGGAAACGGTCACTCTCCACCTTGAGCCAGTTGTCTACCTCATTGCTCGGGATATTTTCCACATAGCAGGTGACATCGTTGCTGGTGTAGGCGTTAGTTCCCTCGGCACCGATACTTGACATCATCTTGTCGTATTCGTTAGGTATGTTGTATCGGGCTGCGAGTTGAGACAGCGAGTCTATAGCATGGTAGCAAGCCTTTCGCTGCGCAGGGTCTTTCAGCGTTCGGTAGTATTCGTAGCGCGCCTCTATTGAGTCAAGATAAGGACGTTCGGCATCCAAGTCTGATGTGCCGAAATGAGTCGTCCCTTTGAACATCAAGTGCTCAAGGTAATGAGCTAAGCCTGTCGTTTCAGGAGGATCATTGCGTGATCCGGTCCGTACAGCGATGTATGTCTGAATACGGGGCTTCTCCTTGTTGACGCTGAGATAAACAGTCAGTCCGTTTTTCAACGTGTAAATGCGGGTGTGCATCGGATCGTTGGGTACGCTTTTGTATGTGTAACTCTGCGGCGATGCCGTCGTCGCCAGTGTCAGCAGCCCCAAGGTAAGTATGGAACTGCCCATACGTTTGATTGCTTTGCTAAAGATCATAGGTGTATTGCTTTTAAAGATGAGTAGCTTGTCTTTTTTCTATTTAAGTCGGTGTACCATGAAAATCTTACGTGATCAAATTTGCTTTGTGACGAGATATCATAAGGCATTGACACCTTCGTAATCCACTTCATGATCGAGCTGATCGATGAACTTCTCATACATCTCACGCTCCACGTCGCCCATGGAATATTCTTTTTCAGCGTCTTTCTTGATTTCTGCTATCCAAGCCCTGCGTGCTTCCACATAGTCTTTTCTGATGCGCTTGTCGTCTGATTCTGAAATTTCCTTGATTCCATAGTAGTCAAGAATCAGGCGGTAGGTCCATGTCCATTGGTAGACACGGTAATTACGGTTGATTTGCTCAAATCGTTCGATTACATCCTGAATGGTGTCGAGCGTACCATCCTTGATATCTTCTATGAGTCGCCGCTCTTCAGTGGCAGGCAACAGTAATCCACTGAGGTCGTTCCATCTGCCCAGTCCTGTGTCGGTTTCGGGCTTTCCAAAAAAGCCCCATTTATGAGCACGCTTTAAGACCGCTCCCATATATATTCTTAAAGCAATGTCGTAGTACTTGATTCCTTTTTTCAAAGAGGAGGCATTGATGACATATTCGTGATAGTTGTAAGACGTAACGTCATCCCCCGAAGCAAGGCGCAGGTTTTCAAGAATACGCTTTCCTCGCAATATCTCTCCTACAGAGAATGGCGAAAGCCAATCGAAATTGACGATACTCTTGTGGCATTTCGGTGGGCGAATATCGCGTTTTGGCCATTTTCGAATGTCACGGTACAGCCCAACCGTCGTAATGTTGCGTCCTGGGGACAGCGTCATTTTGTCACCATAGGCAATAAGGTAGGAGAAAGGCAAAGCCTGCGTGTTGGGGTGGTGCATCAATTTACCGAAACAGACGGAGAAAGAACCAATGGTAGCAGGCATGAGCAAGTAGGCACCACTCGCCGTCTTCGTCCCCCTTTCGAGTACACCCCAGTGAATTGGCCCCATCTTGTAAGCGTGGTTAGAGAAATTGGTAGCCGACCCCGCGTTGTAGAATGAGAACATTGATCCGATCAACAGACTACTCTTATGGTGTGATGCCGAAAAAGGACCACAGAAAGCTGCGCATGCTTCGCCGTTGCTCATGTAGCTGTTGGCAAAGAAAACGCTCTGAGAAGCTGTGAATCCATTGCTGAGCTGACATGCCTCACCTACGAAACAGTCTTGAATCTTGACGCTATTGAATATGGAGCTTCCATCGGCAATGATACTGTTCTCGGCAATGACTCCCGTTCCAATGAACACTGGAGCGTTGGCAGAGGATAGAATTGTACAGTCACTGAGCCTTGCCGCACCACTGATTTCGCAATCGTCGTCTACTATAGTATTGGTTAACTCTTTAGTATTGATGATTTTCACACCGTTGCCGATAGTCCCCCGTTCGGGAGCTGTCCGTTCAATTTCCTCGTCAACGAGTCTGCGGATGGCATCCTTGAGGGCATGGTCAGTGAAGTGTTTCACCATGAAGGCGGCAAATTGACTATTCAAATCATGGAAGAGTATGACGTTGCCATCGCCCACTTCGTTCAGTACCGCTATGAGATTCCCCTCTCCAAATGAAGTGCCATCGGTCGTCTCCATTTGTGAGATGTTTGCGATGTAACAGTCATTGCCGATAGTGTAATTGTTGATGTAGTTTCCGACTTTCTCAATCAGGCAATTATCACCCACTGACACATTGCGTAGCGTGGCATCGTTAATCCCGGAATGCTTCTCGAATCCCGTAGTGATTTCAATGCTTTTCTCTACTTTTCCAAGCAGAATGTCGCCATAGAACATCACACGGTGGTAGAACTTGGGAGTCCATCCCTCTTTGGCAACCTTCACTCGTTGCCAGTCTTCCGCCCAGCAACTGTTTGCTTCTAAGGTGGCGATCTCCTCTGTGGTCAATTTTCTGTATTCCATAAGATAATAGGATTAGTCCTCTGTGGGGTAGAGGAAGTCATTGTAAGGATATTTTTGAACGTGCAATTCTCGCACGCGCTTGTAAAGCACTTCACGCATTTCGTCGATGTTCTCTCTCTTCTTTGCACTAATGAATAGGCAACTGTCCCCGAGCTTAGCCATCCATGTACGGCGCAGATCGTCGAGGGTGATATTCTCGCGTGTGGTTGGGGTGAGGTCGTCCTCCTCTTTTTCCACCCAGTGGTAGTTGTCTATCTTGTTAAAGATGATCATCATGGGTTTATCGCTTGCCCCTAATTCCTTGAGCGTTGAATTGACTACTTCTATTTGTTCCTCAAAGTCAGGATGCGAAATGTCCACAACATGTACCAATAAGTCGGCTTCACGCACCTCATCGAGCGTGGACTTAAACGAGTCGACCAAGTCTGTGGGCAACTTGCGAATAAATCCGACCGTGTCAGCGAGCAGGAAAGGGAGGTTCTCTATGACTACTTTGCGCACAGTTGTATCGAGTGTGGCAAAGAGTTTGTTCTCAGCAAAGACCTCGCTTTTTGCCAGAAGATTCATGATGGTAGACTTTCCGACGTTCGTGTATCCCACAAGGGCCACACGTATTAGTCTTCCTCTATTCTTGCGTTGCGTTGTCTTTTGCTTTTCAATCTCCGCCAATCGTTGCTTCAGGAGGGTGATGCGTTGTAGGATGATACGTCTATCCATCTCCAACTGCGTCTCACCAGGACCGCGTAATCCCACACTTCCTTTGCCACCGCCGCTACCAGAGCCGCCACCCTGTCGTTCCAGGTGTGTCCAAAGGCGTTGGAGTCGTGGCAACATATAGCGGTATTGTGCCAACTCGACCTGTGTTTTGGCGTTGGCTGTTTGTGCACGCATGGCAAATATGTCGAGGATGAGGCTTGTGCGGTCGAGAATCTTTACGCCCAGCTCTTTTTCAATGTTGCGGATTTGGCGCGCGGACAACTCGTCATCAAAGATGACCATGCCCACGGGATCCTCGTCCTCTTCCCTTTCCTTGATGTATTCTTTGATTTCCTCGAGCTTTCCTTTGCCTACATAAGATGTCTGGTTTGGGCCACCCACACGCTGAGTGAACCGTCTCACCGTGATAGCGCCAGCGGTGTCGGCCAAAAATTCCAGCTCGTCAAGATATTCTTTAGTCTTAGCCTCATCCTGCTCTTTTGTTATCAGTCCTACCAGAATGGCAGTTTCGGCCTTGGCCTCGGATATGACAAATTCCTTCATTCAGTTTTTCACTGTTTGTATGTTCGTGCAAAGTTACTAAAAACTTGAGATGTAAATCCATTTTCGCAGTTCTTTTCTTCTCGCCTCTGTTATTTTTTATGAAATAGTTGAAGGCAGAAGATGCTGTTCGTACATTTTGTTGTACTTTTGCGGTGACAAAAAATTGACTTTCTGCTCAGCAAAACAGACATTATGAGATTGATTATAGAGAACGATTACAAGCATCTGTCCGCATGGGCAGCCAACCATGTGGTGGAGCGTATCAACACGTTTGCTCCAACAGAGGAGCATCCTTTCGTGCTCGGCCTCCCAACAGGCTCGTCTCCAGAGGGTATGTATGCCGAACTGATTAGTGCTTATGAATCAGGACGTGTGTCTTTTCGTCATGTCATAACGTTCAATATGGACGAGTATGTAGGCCTTCCAGAAAATCACCCACAGAGCTATCACTCGTTTATGCGACGCCATTTGTTCGACCACATAGATATTTTGCCAGACAATATTCATATCCTCAACGGCAATGCGGAAGATCTTGAGGCAGAGTGTGAGCAGTATGAGAGAACCATAAAGTCCGTTGGTGGCATTGACCTCTTTGTCGGTGGTATTGGCCCTGACGGTCATATAGCCTTCAACGAGCCGTGTTCAAGTCTCACGAGCCGCACTCGGCAGAAGACGCTCACTACCGACACCATCATTGCCAACTCCCGTTTCTTTGATAATGACGTGGAGAAGGTGCCCCGTTACGCCTTGACTGTTGGTGTTGGCACTGTTTTGGATGCTCGCGAGGTAATGATTCTCGTCAATGGACATCACAAATCGCGTGCTCTCCAAGCTGCTGTTGAGGGCCCAGTGACCCAAATGTGGACTATATCTGCATTGCAAATGCACCAGCATGGGATTATTGTGGCTGACGAGGCTGCCTGTGACGAGTTGAAAGTGGCTACTTATCGTTATTTCAAGGACATAGAGAAAAACAATCATCTTAATCCTTCCTATGGTTCATGAGATTATGCCACATTGTTAAAACGTAGCATCTCGCAGATTGAAGGAATGGCTAAAATGATATAAACAAATAGAGAAAGGGAACAGACATGAGACTGAATCTAACCTCACAGATTGCATTCAACAAGGTGCCGGAGGAGTTTTACCATCCCCGTTCGGCGGTAGAACGCTCAGAGCTGACGCGACGTGAGAAGATTCCTGCGGATATTTTCCCAAAGGTCGAGGAAGGTGCGCAGGCTGTTGTCGATGTGATCGAGAAGGCTATCAAGCAGAAGGACAGCGAGGGTCGGATGTGCGTGCTTGGTTTGGGTACAGGTACTTCACTCACCCCCATCTATGAAGAGATGGTCAAGCGTTATGAGTCAGGGCAGCTAAGTTTTCATAATGTCATTGTCTTCAATGCTTATGAATACTATCCGTTGAAGCCTGACGACAAGAATAGCTGCATTCAGCAACTTCATTCTCGTTTGTTGGACAAGGTGGACATAGCTCCACAGAACATTTTCTCACCCGACTCAACCATCAACCAAAATTTTGTACTCAACTATTGCCGGCAGTATGAGGAGCGCATCAACTCCTGTGGCGGTATCGACCTGATGCTTTTGGGCATCGGCCGAATGGGAAATATTGCCACCAACGAGCCAGGCTCTTCGGTGACATCCACCTCACGGTTGATACTTCTCGACCCTGTGGCTCGTGAAGAAATGTCGATGAGCTTTGCATCTCAAGACTTGGTTCCTCCTTGTTGTATTACCATGGGAATTGCCACGATTCTCAAGGCGCGCAAAATTTTCCTTACGGCTTGGGGTGAGGGTAAGGCCGATATTATCCAGAAAACGGTGGAGGAACGCATAAGTGACTCAATTCCAGCCTCTTTCCTTCAGACTCATAATGACGTCCGATTCGTAATGGATCTTGCGGCAGCATCGAAACTGACACGTATAGTACACCCGTGGTTGGTCACCTCCTGCGAGTGGAACGACAAACTCGTCCGTTCAGCACTCGTTTGGCTATGCCAAAAGATAAAGAAGCCTATCTTGAAACTCACCAACAAAGATTATAATGAAAACGGGCTGTCCGAGCTTCTGGCACTCTACGGCTCGGCTTATAATGCCAATATCAAGATATTTAATGATTTACAGCATACCATAACAGGCTGGCCGGGCGGCAAACCTAATGCCGATGATAGCAATCGCCCCGAGCGAGCATTGCCTTATCCCAAGCGTGTGGTCGTGTTCTCGCCCCATCCCGATGACGATGTGATTTCCATGGGGGGTACAATTCGTCGTCTCGTTCAGCAGAATCACGATGTGCATGTAGTCTATGAGACTTCGGGCAATATTGCAGTTGGTGATGAGGAGGTGACGCGGTTCATGCATTTCATCAACGGTTTCAACCAATTGTTCGACCAAAACAAAGATGAGGTAATCAAGGACAAATATCAGGAAATCAAGAATTTCCTCGCCAATAAGAACGATGGCGATGTGGATACGCGCGATGTGCTGACTATCAAGGGGTTGATACGTCGTGGTGAGGCGCGTACAGCGTGCACCTATAACCACATCCCTCTCGACCATGTACATTTCCTTGACCTACCGTTTTACGAGTCGGGTCGGGTTGAAAAATTCCCCATGACAGAGAAGGATGTTGATATTGTCCGCGATCTTCTACGTAAGATTCAGCCGCACCAGATTTATGTGGCTGGAGATTTGGCCGATCCTCACGGCACCCACCGCAAGTGTACCGATGCCGTCTTGGCCGCTATTGATCTTGAAAAGCATGAGGGAGCGGTTTGGTTGAATGATTGTCGTATTTGGATGTACCGTGGTGCATGGGCTGAATGGGAAATTGAGAACATTGAGATGTGTGTTCCGATGAGTCCAGAGGAACTTCGTGCCAAGCGCAACGCCATACTGAAACACCAGAGTCAAATGGAGAGCGCACCTTATCTTGGCAATGATGAGCGTCTGTTCTGGCAACGCGCGGAAGACCGCAACCACGCTACGGCAAAACTTTACGACAGTCTCGGTCTGGCTTGCTACGAGGCCATGGAGGCTTTTGTGGAATATAAACCCATTTAATCAAGATTGCCGTTCCACCCCATCACTCTTACACGAGATGGGGTGAATGGTTCTATCCCGCTCGTAAAGGTCCTATGTGGCTACGAGGGGGATTGTATTTATTGATATTTGTCTTATGAAACTTTTAGGATTTATCAAAAACTGGACATTGCCGTTGGCAATGCTTATGGGAACTGCACTTTATTTGTTGTTCGCCTTTATTCCCGCTTTCGACGGCATTTCGCCCGCACTTGGCGATTTCTTCGACGCTATATTACCGTTGTTTATGTTTTTGGTGCTTTTCGTCACCTTCTGCAAAGTGGACTTTAGAAAACTTATACCCGTGTGGTGGAATTTCTGGATATGTTTGTTTCAAGCAGTCTTTGTTTGGATTTTAGTGGGCGCTATCATTCTTTTTCACTTAAAAGGGGATGAGTTGACGTTTGTTGAATCCATACTAACTTGCGTCATATCACCCTGTGCTGCCGCCGCTCCTGTGGTGACGGCAAAGCTCGGCGGACGGCTGGAGGAGATTACCACCTATGGTTTTCTTTCCAACTTTCTTTGCGCCTTGCTCATCCCAATCTGCTTTCCTCTCGTTGAGATGTCACCGTCGCACGATTCGTTTTTCTCCGCTTTTCTCCACATCCTTTATCAGGTTTGCATAGTATTGGTGTTGCCGATGGGACTCGCTTTTGTGGTGAAGCATTCCAAGCCGCTTCACGGTTTTTATAAGTGGGTGATTAGTGTCAAGGATTTGAGCTTCTACTTGTGGGCTGTCCAACTGATGATTGTGTCGGGTGCAACGATGAAAAACATTTTCCATGCCAATACCACCCTCCTTTTTCTGCTTGCTATAGCCGTCTCCGCTTTGGCCATTTGCATTATTCACTTCGCCGTGGGGCGCTCCGTCGGTCGCTTCTTCCACCGCACTGTGGAGGCGGGGCAAGCACTCGGACAGAAGAATACGGGCTTTGCCATTTGGATTGCATTCATGTATCTCACGCCGTTAGCCTCGGTAGGGCCTGGTTGCTACATTCTTTGGCAGAATATCATCAACAGTATTGAGATATGGCAAAAGCGCAAACAGGGCAAGCTGGTACAGTCATAACCCGTTGGAGTAGGGGAATGAAAGGACAATGGAAGAGTGATTATTCTCTGCTCAGCAACTCTTTGTATAGAGCCGCATATTGCCTTGCCACCTTGATGTAGTTGTGATGGCGCTCAACATAGGCCACACTCTGCCTTTTCAACTCGCTAATCTTCCCTGGATTGGCTACCAGCCATTCCAGCGCCTCGACTACACTATCATAGTTGGGGTGCACATTGATGATGGGGCGTAGTGTTTGCTCGCCAATAATTTCATAATTTTCAGGTTCTCCGCCCCCCACGCAGATGATACCGTGAGTCATCGCTTCGAGTGGATTCATGGAGGGAGTATAGCTGTATAGCTGGTCAAGTATTGCGTCACTGCCACGCATCAGCTTTACGTATTCGGCAAAAGGCACACCTTCCGCCTTGCGTATCACCACTTCGCGAGGATGCCGCCGGCACACATCTTCGGCAGCTCGCAACATGATGTCAGTGCCCTTGTATTCGTTTCTGCCCCTACTGATACCGACAAATAGTTTAAGCGGTGGTGTGAAGTCGGTGCAAGGTTGTGTGTCCTTATTGTGAATGGGGAAAGGGATGAATTGGGTCTTGCGTGGAAAGAGCGGGTGATAGCAAGCCCAGTACTCATACAGCCCTGCCACTATGGCATCGCAATCGTCAGCCATGACACGGTTCAGCTGCTCTTTATCCGTACCCACCCAGTCTTGTCGCTCTTTAACGGCATCGGCATTGTCGCGGCTCGTGCTTCCGATGTTGAAGTCACTGTACCGCAAAGGTTTTGTCGTGGAATTAACCTGTACCCAATAATAGTCCATGCCAAAAGCGCCAAGTACCATCTTTCGGTTATGCTTCCTTATATAATGGTAGAGGTGAAGCAGCCGTTTGGCTTTCAACTCAAAGAACATTGGGTTGATGGCTTGTACCACGTCAAACCCTTTCAGTCTGGGCAGAATGCCGAGAATGCGAGCATATAGCCGAGGACCGGCAAGCCATCCTTTGGGGCGTGCCACGTCAATGTCACGGGGAAAATTTTTCCAGAAGTCTCCATTGGAGACCACCATAACCTGGTGGCCTATTTCCCGTAATCCCTCTGCCAGTGTGGCATGGACGTTGCTGTACTCGCCAAGTAACAGTATTCTCATTTAGTGAACAAGGGAATAGTATGGAGCAGCAATCTGCGCCCTGTCTGTGAATTGATCAACAGGGAGAAGATCTTGTATTTGCGGGTATACTTGCGCTTTGCCATGGGAAATAGTCCACGGCGACGCAACCGCAAGAGCGCGCGGTCCAGATAGTGCCTGCTATGCGTGAGGACGATGACATTGTACAGGTAATCCATCGTAAGTTGGTCAACACGACGTTGTAGAGCCGCACGGTCATCGGCGGGAAGTCGGTCGAGTTGCTCACTCAGTGTATCAATGACGGAAAGCAAATCGTCCAGCCTTCGCATTTTCCAACGGTTATCCCTGCGCTCCATGATGGAGCCGTCACGCTTCCGATAGTAGTAAGCGGTGGCATCGGTCTCGTATACTTGTTCAGCACGGAGTAAAAGCTGAGGGGTGAATTCTTCGTCTTCGTGGAGGATCCCTTCGTGAAAGCGCAGGGTGGAAAGCAGGGTATGACGGAACAGGTAGCCACAGGCGCTGGCCCGTACATTGTTGTGTCGCAAGTAATCACTGCCGCTGACAGGACCCTTGTCGGTGTAAATGGCTCTTTCTGCTGGCTTTCTGGAGGTCGTTTGGAAGAGAATGAGGTCGGCTTGCTGAAAACGAATGAAGTCGAGACAGTGCTCGTAGCCACTCTGAAGGAGCATGTCATCCCCATCGACAAACTGTACATAGCGTCCCTGACACACTCTAAGTCCCATGTTACGGGCGGCGGAGAGTCCCCTGTTTGGCTGACGGATATATACAATCTCATTGGCCAAATCCGACAACGAGGGTAGGGGAGACTCAGCTGAGCCATCGTCAACAAGGATGATTTCCCTTTCCTCTTGAGTCAAAGAGAGCCGGAGAATGCTGTCAAGGCATTCACGTAGCATTTCGGTCGGCAAGTTATATGCTGGTATGATGAAGCTCACGAGTGGTTGTGTCCCACGAGAAGATGGAGAAGATGGATGAGTTGGCATAAGCGTTTCATTCCTAATAATTGCAACAATAATAGTTTTGGGGTGTTGAAGAAGTGACGACGTGGAAGTCGGGGATTCTGCCCTGTCAGGTCATAGACCGACAGTTGGATGTTGAGCACGTGTGCATAGTAGGCCGCATCGACCTTTTCCCCTTCTCCAATGTAGGCAAGGTGGGCGTCAAGCAAGTCCTGTAGCTCGCGCCCCGTAGCCTTTCGGGTAATGCCGTCGGGATTGTCTGTATAATGATAGAACCCTTCTGGAGCTGTGATTATGACCCTGGCGGCCCGCATAAGAGGCTGGAGTGCATGGATGTCCTCGAAAAGGCGCCCTACAGGGAATCGTACTTGGTCAAACAATTGCCGACGGTAGATTTTGTTCCATGCATAGGTGTGTGCATAAGCCTTCCCTTCAAGCCAATAGCTACTTGCGTCTTCGTAGCGGCCTTGGCGCAACAGTAGAGTATGCTGTTCGTTGCCTCCCTCACGCACAATCACCGAGTATTCCAGCAAGTCCACCTCCTGTTGCGCCTGGATAATGGGCAGCAGGCGGGCGTAAAGCCCTTCGTCCAGATAGTCATCTGAGTCCACGAAGGTCAGGTAGTCGCCCCGTGCCACATCTATTCCAGCATTTCGTGCGGCTGAAAGTCCGCTGTTTCTCTGGTGAATCACTCGCATCCGATGGTCTTTCCGAGCCCACTCATCGCACATTTGGGGGCATCGATCGTCGCCGCCATCATCTACAAGAATGACCTCAAAGTCGAACAAACCTTGTTGGAGCACGCTCTCCACACAACGGTTGAGTGTGTGCTCCACATGATAGACGGGTATGATGACGCTGAGTGTCATGGACGAAATTGTGCTGCAAAAATAATAAAAAGTTTTAATCTACGTTTGTTTTATAGATGAAAAAATCGGGTAGAACCTCCAGTTACGCTAATATTCTCAAGAGCACAGGGCTTTTTGGGGGCGTTCAGGCATTGAATATTCTGGTGGGTGTCGTGCGCAACAAGCTCGTTGCCCTCATCCTTGGGCCACAGGGCATGGGACTAATGTCGCTGTTTAACTCCACAACAAAACTCGTTGGTGACAGCTCCAACTTCGGCATTGCCATGAGTGGCATCCGCAATATCTCCGAGGCCTATGATGCTGGCGATACGCGTCGCCTGAGCGACACCGTGCTCATGGTGCGTTCTTGGTGCATGATCACGGCTGTTTTCGGAATGTTGCTCTGTGCTATTCTCAGTCCGTGGCTGAGCCGGTTCACCTTTTCGTGGGATGGGCATACGCTCCACTTCATTCTCCTTTCACCTGCCGTGCTGCTCACAACCATTGCTGGAGGGGAGCTTGCTATACTCAAGGGAGTCAGGCAGTTGCGTAATTTGGCTAAAGTATCGGTTGGAAATGTTCTTTTGGCCCTCCTGCTCACGATCCCGCTCTACTACTTTTTCAATGACGCAGCAATCGTTCCGTCCATCGTCCTGATGGCATTGACACAGCTCCTGCTCACCATAGGCTATTCCTACCGTCTCTATCCCCTCCGCATCTCGCTTTCCAGCCATGTGCTGGGACGCGGGATGAGCATGATTCGGCTTGGTGTTGCCTTCGTATTGGCTGGCATTCTCGGCTCCTTGGCAGATTTTCTTATTCGTAGTTATCTCAACAATGTGGCGCAGATTGACACCGTAGGGCTATACAACGCCGGCTATATGATGACGATGACCTACATCGGAATGGTGTTTTCGGCCATGGAAACAGACTATTTCCCTCGCCTGAGTGGCGTGAGCGAGCGCAGCTTCACCTTCTCGCAGACCGTCAACCGACAAGCGGAAGTGATGCTCCTTGTGGCCGCTCCTATACTGATAGCCTTCTCTTTTGCCCTGCCCATTCTTCTTCCTTTGCTCTACTCCCATCAGTTCATGTCCGTACTCGGCATGATGCAGGTAATGGTTATCGCCATGTATTTCCGCGCTATCAAGCTTCCCGTGCAGTATATTCCCCTTGCCAAGGGCGATTCTCGCTCCTACCTTCTGCTGGAAGGCATATATTCCGTGATGGTAGTTTGCGCCGTTGTCGCCTTTTTCTCTCTTTGGGGACTGACGGGTGCGGGCATCGGCCTGTCAGTAGTGTCCTTCCTTGACCTGCTGGTCACCTTTGCTTATGCTCGTTACCGCTACCATTATCATCCTTCCACGGGACTGCTCCGCTGTTCTTCTGTGCAAGTTACTTTGGGTCTGTTGGCTTTCTCTGCCACTTTTTTGCCCTACCACTCCTTGGGTTATTGGTTAGCTGGCGGTGCGCTTTTCCTGATCAGTGCTGTGGTGTCGCTGCTTTTTTTCCGTTCCAACACCGATCTCACCCAGCATCTCAGCAGTCGTTTGCTGCACCGTTTTCACCATGAGCACAAAGATTAGCGTTCTTATGGCCGTTTACAATGCGGCTCCCTATCTTCGTGAGAGCATTGACTCGTTGCGCTGTCAGACGATGGCCGAATGGGAACTGATAGCCATCGACGATGCTTCCACTGACGGATCGCTCCTCATTCTCGCGGAGTATGCGCAGGCTGACCCGCGCATTCGGGTCATCTCCTTGCCCCGTAATGGGGGGCAAGGAAAGGCACGCAATGAGGGACTGCGCAAGGCCCAGGGCGATTACATCTGCTTTCTTGACAGCGACGACTGCCTTGCTCCCAACGCTTTGCACAACATCGTGTCCCGATTTGAGGCACAGCCAGATGCCGACTGCGTGCTCTTCCATCTTGTGTATTGGTACGCCGATGGAAGAAAGAAACCCTATTCCATGCCGTCAGGATATAACGAGACAGGGAAGGCAGCTTTCATCGACAGCCTGACCTGGAAGGTGCATGGGGTATATGCGGTCCGTGCCCGCATCCACCGACAGTTTCCTTATGATACATCGAGCCACGCTTACAGCGACGACAACACTACGCGCCTTCACTTCTTGGTTTCGCGCAGGGTGTTGGCGGCCGATGCTGATTATTATTATCGGCAGCATGCCGATTCGGTCACGCATCGCATCGACGGCCGCCGCTTCGATTATCTTTTGGCCAACGAGAGCATGAGGCGGCAGTTGTTGGCACTCCAAGTGGACGACTCGCTCCTCACACTTTACGAGAATGAGCGATGGAAGAACCTCATCGACGTTTTTTTGTTCTACTATCTCCACCACCATCAGCTCTGTCCTGAGGATCAGGAGCGTGGCAGGCGCATCCTTCGTACCACGTGGGAGAGCATCGATGTGCGCCGTCTGCATCCTGCGCTGCGGCATAAGTTGGGCTATATTCCCCTCCGCTTCAGTTGGACATTGTTCCGTTGGCAGCTGTGGACTTACTTTTTCCTTCGTGGGCTGCTGGGAAAGAACAGGGGAAAATAGACTCTGATGGCTGCTTTTCTACTCCGTCAATCCCTCTGTGTGACGTTGCCTGTGTGGGGATGGGGACGAATAAAGCACGGTATGGGGGAAATGGTCAAAATGCCACGTTGCTCATCGGATAGTGGCCAACAAATCTCACCGGCTTGCAAAAGGGCTGATATGGAGTTGCAATATAGCCGATATTACCTCGTGATTTGGGCTTTATTGCCTCGTGATTCAGGCCCTTTTGTCATGCGATTCAGCCCGTATTGCGCAGGGGGGCTGCCGGCTGCCGAGATCAGTTGGCGTTCCTGCTGATTTTTCTTGGAAATTTTGCGTGGCATCGTGAT
>ERZ808252.244-NODE-244-length-57646-cov-6.991839_pt1 | contig 57646 bp, 47 predicted proteins | sample MGYA00521242_ERZ808252 | MGnify/ENA primary metagenome ERZ808252 (study PRJEB31516, sample SAMN03275581) | gut metagenome | biome: mammalia-associated habitat; material: feces | host: Papio cynocephalus | place: Kenya | collected 2012-08-07 ... | reverse complement strand
AGATCTTTCACTTTCCCGACACGAAAACCGGAGCGCAGGACAGACCTTTCGGCTCGGCGGCAAAGCGGTTCATGGAAAAGCTGAAAGAGGAAAAACAGCCGCTGTCGGCGGACGAATACGTCTTCGGAAAACCTCAAAAAATGGCGCTGGTCGCGTTCTTTGAAAAGCATATCAAAGCGGCGGTCGGACAAGCGGAATTTTGCCCTCACGCGTTGCGGCACAGTTTCGCGACGATGGCGGCGGAAACGAGATATTCGGACAACATCATCGCGGAAATGTTGGGACACAGCATCAATTCGATCACGCACCGCTACACGCACTTGTCGCTGAAACCGGTCATTCAAGCCGCGAATATCGTCAGCGAAAAAATCGCGGAACTGATGGGGATATGACAAGAAGCAAACGGGGTGTTTTGTCGGTGCAGGATACCCCGTTTGTCCGACAAAACGAAAAATTCGCCTTTTCCGCCCCGCCGCAAGTGATTGATTTTATTGAGGGTGGTCTTTGGGCAGGATAGCCTTTTCGTATGACGAAAAGAGCTAAAAACTAGCGTACAATCTAATTTTTATACACTCTCACACTTGCGCATAATCTGATTTTTTGATATTGTTAAACATGCGCATAATCTTTAAAGCAAGAGGACAAGATGTTTTACAATCGCAAATTTTATAAAACTTTGCTGGCGTGGAAAGAAGAAACCGGCGGGAAAAAAGCCGCCTTAATCGAGGGGGCGCGCCGGATCGGGAAATCGACTCTTGTTCAGGAATTCGGAAAGAACGAATATAAATCCGTTCTGGTTATTGATTTTGCAAAAGCCTCCGATACGGTCAAAGAATGGTTCAAAACGCAAATCAACGATCTTGATACGTTGTTTATGCTGTTGTCCGCGGAATATGGCGTTCCTTTGTTTAATCGGGGTTCACTGATTGTTTTCGACGAAGTTCAAATGTGCCCGAAAGCAAGAGAGGCTATTAAGTATTTGGTTGCGGACGGGCGATATGACTACATCGAAACGGGCTCTTTGATTTCGATTAAAGAAAACGTGAAAGACATTCTGATTCCGTCGGAAGAACGTCATTTCAGAATGTATCCGATGGATTTTGAAGAGTTTTGCGACGCTTTCGGAGAAAAGGGAATAATTCCGTATATTCGGACTTGTTTTGCCAAACGGGAACCTTTGGAACGCGCTTTGCACAACAAAGCGATGCTTTTATTCAGACAATATCTGCTGGTCGGCGGCATGCCGAAAAGCGTCGAAGCTTTTCTAGAATCAGGCAAGGATTTTTCAAAAGCGGATATTGAAAAACGCGACATTCTTGAATTGTACCGAAGCGACATAGCAAAAATCAAAGCGCATTACCGTTCCAAAGTCACGGCGATTTTCGATCAAATTCCCGGCTTGCTTTCTCAACATGAAAAGCGCGTTGTCTTTAAAGAAATATCCGCAAAAAGCTTTGCCGATCATTATGAAGACACTTTTTTTTGGTTGGGCGATTCAATGATCGCAAACGAATGTTTCCTTTGCAATGATCCGAACGTAGGACTTTCGCTAAATGAAAACCGCGCATATATGAAATGCTATATGGGCGATACGGGATTGCTGACCAGCCACGCTTTTGATGAAAACGAACTGTTGGAAGACAGTGTTTATAAACAGATTTTAACCGGAAAATTGTCTTTGAATAACGGAATGCTGTATGAAAATGCCGTGGCTCAAATGCTGACGGCAAACGGACACAAGCTTTATTTTTATACGCATTACAATGTTGACACGCACCGGAACGATATGGAAATCGACTTTTTGCTGTCAAATAACAGCAAGCTGAAAACCAAACTGTTTCCGGTGGAAGTCAAATCGGGCGAACGGTATTCGATCAAGTCGCTGTTGAATTTCCGAGAAAAATTCAAAGATCGCATCGGCGAATGCTATATCATTCACCCGAAAAACTTCGCAATAAAAGACGACATCGTCTGCCTGCCGCCGTATATGACGATTTGTTTATAGGGACAATAACGCTAACAGAAAAGTAAAAAAAAGCACGTCAATATTTGGCGTGCTTGCGGAGCAGATTTAAATCGTGTTCATGCAGCGGTTTCAACAATATGAGTGTTAGCGGCAAATTTCAGACAGCAATTTTTTGGGTAACAACAAAACAAATTATTTTGTTTGCAAAGCATGTTTGCCCTGATTATCGCGGAATTTCGGATTATCCATTTTCGCACGTTGACATGTGGCAAAATGTCATTCATAAGCGAAATCAACTTCAAAACAAAAAATATGACGATTTTCCCCGAGGCCGAATGATGTATGATAATAATAGCGAAATATATCGCATCTACGTCGCTTCATGTCTGATAAAAGATAACAAATTGATTGACATAATATTGAAGAAGCTTAGTATGACTCTAAACGATAGGGTCGTCGTTGTTGAAAATGCGTATTATTAGCGCGGTGACGGATATAAAACAGGGGGAAAAGATGAGTGAAATTCTATTGAACATCATGTATGCCGGGAAATATATCGAATCCGACAACATAGGTCATGAAATTATCAATTTGTTCAAAGACGACCAGGGAAGAAATTATATTTATGCTATGCCCGGCGGAACAATCGCAAAACACCATAAAATTCAGTGCGTTTTGATGGTTCGGCGCATTAACGCGGACACGCTTGAGATTTTAGGGAAAACCGTGGGAGAACTGACGCAGATTTTAACAGAAACCGTCCAAAGAAAAAACAACGACGAGCAAAGGACGGAAATCCACAGCAAGCAAATCGAAAAAATCAAAAAAGACGGCATAATGTATGGCGGGAAAAGGCTGGACGAGCTTTTTGAAAAGAACGGAACAAACGATAAAGACGCCTACATCACATTCGAAGCCAAAGATGTCGTAAAGCCGGCGAAGCGGATTTATCTGACAACAAACGAAAAGCTGAAAGATGCGGCAAAGGACGGCTTTTTCTATCTTCCCGACGAGGATTTGTCGGAAGACGGTTCTAAATTAAAATTCCCCAGACAAAGCATGAAAACATATTTATCCGATGAAAATCCGAAAACATCGCACGCTTTCAACATCGTCACGGAAATTATCAACGATAAAAATCTATGGGGCGCCTCTGTTTCCAAGGTTGGAACTGATCAAAAAAACAAAACGCCGCTGACATTTATGAAAATCATCCGCAAGGAATATGACGAACTGTCCTATTCGAATATATTGGCGTTCTTTTTCAGATACAATCCAAATGTTTTCCGTGATTTTGCAAATAAAGTTTTAAAGATTGATATGGAAAACGATTTCACAATCGAGCGTGAATGGGAGCATATCGATTTGCTGATTACGGACAAAAACAACGTCATCGTTATCGAAAATAAAATCAAATCCGCCATTAACGGAGTCAAAGATTCCGGTGAAAGCCAGCTTTCCGATTATGTCGGAAAAGTAAATAACGAAGATGCGTTTAAGAATAAAAACAAGTATTTTTTTATTCTCTCGCCGGATTACATGGATTTACACACGGAAAATCTTAACAACGCCGGGGATTATATGTCTTTGAAGTACAGCGATATACATAATTTTTATAAAAACAGAAAAGACGATTTTAAAGGTATTCCGCAATTTTATGATGAATTTTTGGCGGCGTTGGCCAAACAGTCGAAACTGACAGACAACAGTTTGGAAGAGGAAATGCTCGACCGTTTTTGCCGAGCGATTAACGAAGCTTGACTCCGTTGACAAAGCACCCGTTAAAAAACGGGTGCTTTGCCATGTTTTCCGTCTTTTAAATTCTGTTCCTTTGACAGAAGTCGCGCATGGAACAGTATTGGCAGGCGTTTTCATCGCGCGACGGTTCAAAACGTCCCGCTTTCATACTGTCAACGGTGGCTTTCAAATTGTTCCACGCGTTCAGGCAGTCTTCGTCTGACAAATTCAAAACGACGTTTTTATCGGGATCTTCCAAAAACACGAAAGTTGTTTTGCCTACTTTTCGTCCCGTTGTTTTTTCGTAGACATATTTATAGACGCACATTTGCGTGTAATAGCCGACATACTCGCCATTCGCAGAAATTTCAGCCGCTTTTTTCGCGTTACCCGTTTTATAATCGTAAATAGCATGTGTTCCGTCGCTGTTTTCGTCAATGCGGTCGATAAAGCCGATAAACGGGAAACCTTCGTCGTTTTCAATCTTCAATTCCGCGCTTTTCAAGGCGGACGGCTTTGTTTGCGCCAACATGGCGTAATACGCGCTCAAAGCCTTTCTGCCACGTTTTTCCAGAATTTTTCTGTTGTCGAAAGTTGATGTCGGCAACCTGTCTAATTCTGTTTTGAAATATCCTATGAATTCTTCTTCGCCGCACCACGCGAGTTCCTTTTGAGCTTTAAGGACAGCCAATTCCATGGCTTTGTGCATTGCCGACCCGAACGACAGGGCGTCGGGAACACCGTCTTCACCGCCCAGTCCCAATATTTTCGAATACAGGTATTGTCTGGGACAGACTCTGTAAGCGTTGACGTCCGAAATCGAAAAAACATGATCAGAGAAGTATCCGTCAATCACCGCCCGAAAATCTGTTTCGTAATCGTATGGGCGTTGTTCAATCAGTTTTTGCTCGTCTGCGGAAAAGCTTTCAACCGTTTGTATCTCAGCTGCTTCAAATTTCACGTTTTCATCTGACAAAAAGTCTGCAATGAATTTCGTCGGCTTTTTTAATTTGCCGTTCACGGAGTTGACAAAGGATAGGTAAAGCCCGTATCTGGCGCGGGTCAAGCCGACGTACATCACTTTGACCGCGTCGGACATTTTCAGCGCCGCCCGTTTTTCTTCTGCTTCTTGTGCGGTTGAACATTCATCGGGGGGCAGAGGGATTGAAGAAGACGGAGTTTTTACGCTTTCCCATTTGTCGGAAATCAGCGTCGGCATAAAAACAATGTCATATTCGCACCCTTTTGCCGAATAATATGTCATCAGTTTGACGGCATCCCGCTTTACAGGCGGTTTTTCCGTTAAAAATTCGATTCCGTCAGCCAAGGTCTTGTCCATGTAGTCCAGAAAATCCTCCAATCGGCATGTTCTGTGAACGGTCGCGTAATCTTCTGCTTCGCCGATCAGCTTGGCGATGCCGGCGATATTGTCGATTCTGTTGGTGTCTGTTCCCAGATAAAAGGAACCGATGCCCGTTTTTGCCAAAGTTTCCCGTATCGTTCTTTTCAGCGTTTCGCTGGCGCGATATTCTTGCAAATAATTGAAGACGGCTAAAAAATTTTTCAACCTGTCCGGATCTTTTAAAGACTTTTGATGCAACAGGTTCCTTAAAGCCGTTATCGCATTGCCGTACTTTGAATATTCTTCTCGCAGTTTAGTATAATCCGACGCGTCAATGCAAAAGGGTTCGCTGAGCAAGTATTTTAACAGCTTGTTGCCATGCAAAGCGGGATTGACAAGAGCTTTTAGATAATCGTAAAGGACGTTCACGGCGGGAATAGAAAAAACGGGACGACCGTATTTCATTTCATATGGAACGGCACGGTTTTTCAGCAGATCTGCAAACCCTTCCAGTTCGTCGTTCGTTTTTGTCAAAATGGCAATCTCGCCAGGGCTGACGCCGTCAAAAATTTTTTGTTCGATCATATCGACGATCGCCGTGTATTCCTGCGCGGTGTCGGCGTACTTTGTGCAGTGGACAAGTTCCGTGCGCTTGGCGTTTTTTTTGTCGGCGGCGGTCAATTTTTTAGTGATGCGGAAAGCCTTGAAATCATTGTTGTTGACCAGACGCGCCTTGTCCTGATCCGCCACTTTGTATGCCAGGTCCAAAATTGGCTGCGTCGATCGATGGTTTTCCGTCAGACAGATAATGCGGGTTTTCGGGAACGCTTTTAAAAAGTTTTCAATCGTATCCAAACGGGCACCCTGAAACGAATAGATAATCTGGTCATCGTCGCCGACGACCGTTACATTATGCGTGTTTAAGGCTTCGGTCAGCTTAAAAACAATTTCGTTTTGACAAGCGTTCGTGTCCTGATATTCGTCCACCAGAATACAGTCGTATTTGTTTGCAACGTTTGACAGAAAAGCGGCGTCGGATTCGAACTTGTCCAACACCAACGAAATCATGTCGTTGAAGTCCATGTATCTGTTTTCCAAAAGTTTTTTTTGATACAATTCGTAAAACAGCCACAGCTCTTTGGCTTTCGCAATCTTTTTTTCCAGATTGGCGAGCGCGCTTTGCAGAGTTTTCGTTTTGGCGTTTCCGCTTTTTTCCCTATCATTCAGTTCTTTTTTCAATTCGTTCAAACGGGGTTCCCATTCGACGTTTTGCCGCAGATTTTCAAAATATTCCACTTTCGTCATTCGGTGGGACTTGATGCCGCCGATTTGGTTCAAAATCATATCAATGTAGTAATACGGATCACCCTTTTCGGTAACGTAAGCCTTCGGCTCGATTTCTTTGACGCACTGTTCCACAAACGCGCGAGACAGGGATTCCGTAACAACGCCGGTGTTTTCCGGAATTTCAAAAGCGTCGGCATGTTCCTGAATCAAAAAACAGCAAAAGCCGTGATAAGTGAAAACATCGATACCGATGGCGGCGCGCCCGATTTCGACATCGAATTTTTTTCGCATTTCGTTTGCGGCGGCATCGGAAAAAGTCAAACATAAAATCTTTTCGGGGGACACGCCCCGTTCTATCATGTATTTGACGCGGGCGGCAAGGGTCGTCGTCTTTCCCGTCCCCGGACCCGCCAAAATCAAACAGGAACAGTTGATGCTTTCGACCGCCTCCTGTTGGCGAACGTTCAGAGTTATGTCTGTCATAGCTTCTCCTTTTTTTAATGACATCGTATTGTCGCCTGTTTTTTTTCGCCAGACAACAAAAGAAATATTTAAAAGCTTCTTGCGTTTCGAAGCTATGTGAAAGATTATCATTGCGGATGCGACATTTTCAGACGTGAATGGAAAGGAAAAGAGAATGCCTTACGGAAAAACAGCGGATTTGCTTGATTTGGCTATTATGATGCAATCAAATCGCGAAGGTGTTTCATTAAAGGATATTTGTTTGTCTTTTAACGTTTCACGCCGAACGGCTGAACGAATGAGGGATATTATTATTGAAAAATTTCCTCAAACAGTTGAAAATATCGGTGAAAAAAACATAAAGCGTTGGTATATCCCGCAAGGGACTTTGCGCGACTTTATCCAATTTTCGGCAGATGAAATATCTCTGTTGGAAACCGCAAAACAGTTGTTTGACAAAAACGGCATGACGGACAAAATGAAAACACTTGAACAACTGACAAACAAGATAAAAGCGAATGTTAAAACAGAAGTCATGCGTCGTCTTGAACCCGATGTTGAAGCCTTGATGAATGCCGAAGGTTTTATTTGCCGTCCCGGACCGAAGTTAAAGATAGACATGGGCATAATAGCCGCCATTCGGCAAGCCATTTTGGAAAACCACCAAATCCGCGTTGCTTATTTCAGTCGTTCCAGTCAAAAAACAAGCTGTTTGACGCTGATGCCGTTCGGATTGCTTTATGGGGAAAGATCCCATTATTTAGTCGCAAAACACAGTGACGGTTACGCACAGGGAGAACCTCGTACATTTATTTTAAGCAATATAGAAAAAGTTGAAATTTTAGATATTCCGTACGACTATAAAGATTTTAGTTTGCAAAAGTATGCGGAGGAATCTTTCGGGGCTTTTCATGAAAAACCCTTTGATGTTGAATGGCTGTTTGATGCGGAATCTGCAAAAGAAGCTAAAAAATACGTATTTCACCCGTCGCAAAAAATGGTGGAAAATAAAGACGGCACATTAACGGTTTCGTTTCGCGCGGGCGGCAGGTTGGAAATGGATTGGCATCTTTACACTTGGGGTGATCACGTCAAGGTGATTAAACCCACTGATTGGAAAAAATAGGCTGTTTTAAAAAATTTCAACATATACGTCAATTTCAGACGTATTTTTAATATACGGTTTTCTTGAATGAAATTTTTTCAGGAGGGTGTTATGGCTTTTATGTCTTGCAGCGCGCCTTGCGCGGAAAACGAAGAAGAAGTGGTAAAATCGTTAAAGGAACACAATAGCGGAGATGCTTATATCATTTCCCTTATTATGTCCGGTTGTTGTACCGCCGTTCGAAAATATTTTGAAAGCGGAGCGGATATTAATGCCAAAATAGGACCGAGAACACCGTTATTCGCAGCTTTGTGCGTTGAAAACAATGCCGCTATGGCAAATATGCTGTTGAACATGGGCGCAGATGTGAACGCCGGTTATCCGCATCCCGAAACAGCGATTGTTGCGGCCTGTTTCTATGCGGGAAACGATGCCGTCGTGCAAAGAATGGTTGATTTGGGGGCAAAAGGCATTGTTGAAGCTGTTATTGAATCCATAAAAAACGGTTATTCGGAATATTTGGATATTCTGCTGCCCCATATCTCCGATATCAACAATGTTTCGGATTGCTTTGGAGATCCCGTCGACCTTCTTTCGATAAAGCCGCATGGAAAGGATATGGCCGCCTATTTGCTGCGGCACGGTCTTCGCCCGAAGAAAGCGAAAGACATGGCATCCTATGAAAAAGATACGCTTGGTCGTATTTTTGAAGAAGACAAAAATCTCTTGAAAAGATTAAGTAAATGACGCTGTTTATTCAAAGGAATACTTTGATTTACGCGTCAAAACGTATGGCTGACATCCATAAAACAATTTATGCGGTTAAAGATGAAAACGCTTTTGAATCGGCCCTGATGCGTGCAGAAAACAGATTGTTTTACGACGAAACGGCCGATTTGTTCGATTTGGCGGCGGAATACGCTTTCGGCATTGTCAAAAACCATCCGTTCAGCGACGGCAACAAAAGGCTGGCTTATATCGCATGCCGTTTGTTCTTGCTGTTGAACGGACGGGATTTGAAATTATCAGAGGATGAAAAATACCAAGCGATTATTAACTTGGCGGCATCGCGGCTGACAAAAGACGGCTTTGCCGAACTGATTAGGAATAAAAATGAAGCGGTATAAAGCGCATTTGGTAGTTGATTACGACTACGACGAGGATGTGATTTATCGGCTGCTGAGCGAAGGCAAAGACATCAACGCCCCCGATGAGTACGGAGAACTAATTATGGTTAAAGTCGCCGAGACGGTACATAAGCCCCGTGTCGTCAAAATAATGCTGCGTTGCGGCGCCGATGTATATAAACGCAATAAAGACGGGCGGAATGCTGTTGAGGCTGTTTTCCAAAACGGGCACGCAAAAGTTCTGAAAACTCTTTTAAGAAATGTCCCGTTGTCAAGAGACTTGCAGCAAAGATATCGTGTTTGTACGGCGACTAAAAAATTCCCGAAAAACCGTATTCCCCGAATTTTCGGTACGTTTGAAGATGGATCGAACCTGCTGATGAATGCCATTCAGTTTAATCGTCCGTTGACGGTTATTCGTCAGCTGTTGAAGACAGGGCACTACAAATTGGATGCCCGCGACAGCAGCGGATGGACGGCTTTGCGATATGCGCAAAATGCTTTCAAACTGGCAAGATATCTTGTGAAACACGGAGCTGATGTTAACGATAAGGACGACACCGGCGATATGTACATTGACGAAATCAGCGTTTTCAAAAATCCTGCCGATATGATTCTTTGGGCTTTGAAAAATGGCGCGAATGAAAGCGCAAAAAAACGTATGTGGGATAATCTAATTAAAAGACTGTATGCGCACAACCCCGTTCCGGTCAAAGCGCTCAAAGCATTGCTGAATGCCGGTGTGGATGTCAATCGTTTGTCGGAGCATCCGTTTATGTCCCAAGATACGATGTTGAATGAAACTGTTAAATACGGCTCCGTTCGGACAATTAAATATTTGCTTGGTCAGGGGGCAAATCCGAATATAATTGACGGAAACGGAGAAACGGCTCTGATTTGCTGTGCGTATGAATGGAAAAGCAGGTGCCGACGGGTTGCAAAGCTGCTCATCAAAGCGGGAGCCGATCCTTATTTCGTTCCCGCCGGATATAAACATTCGTTTATGGATATGATTAAAGATGAACCGTATAGGGATGAAATAGCCGCTTTTTATAAAAAGAGAATTTCGCTTATGCGTTGACGGATTTTCTAATTTTCCGCAATCGTTCAACAGCGGCAGAGGGCATATCGTCGCAGGCTTCTTCAATCTTTTGCCATAGTTCGTTGTCAACAGGCGTTTCGTTTAAACAATTATAATACAACTCTGCCAGTTTACTGTCCGTTTTATCAAAAACAGAAGGATTGTGTTTAATAAAAATCGTCGGAGAAACGCCTGTGTCTTTCAGTTTTTTGAATGCGGCGATCGCGCTTTCGGGACTAAGACAGCCATTAATCAAATCGAATGCCGAAATAATTTCTTTTTCGGTTAAAGCATGCTTTCCTTTCAAACGGAAAAAGCGATTGATTGCTTTTTCGGATGCCAGATTCGAAATTCGAGCCAAATTGTTTTTGCCGATTAAGACTTTCAAATCACGGTTAATCAGCGACAGCCTTATTCCCGCAGAGGTGTTAAACCAAAGCTCCGCGCCAAACCAACCACCGTACGCCCACGGTTTTTTATAGGATGTTTTGATGTAACTGAAAAACGGCAGGGCTATTTCAACGGCATGGGCATCCGGGGCGTTGTCTATGTCGTTTGCGTATATTTTCAATCTGTCCGAACAATAAAACTCTTTGAAACAAAACGGTTTGCGCCGACTGTACGGAAGCAGTGCGTCAAGCTGTTGAAAGGTGAAATCAGGATGCGCTTTTTCCAACGGTTCGTAGTCATAATATTTGTCGAGATGTTCGTCATAACCATCGTGACGGCCGTCCCCCCAATAAAGCGAAATCCACAGCCCGAAAAAGTTGATGCCGACATATATCGGGGCTGTCTTTTTGCAAGAACATGCGAATGAAACGTTTTTTTCAAATGAAAAAACGTCCAGACTGAAAACAAGACGCCAATGTTTGCTTGTGGAAAGCGATAATTCCGTTTGCAAACCGCCGCGGCAAAATGCCGTTAAACTCAAGATCGATGCAAACCTTAAATAAGCCATGTTAATCTCTGCCCTGTTTCTAAAATCCGATATCAAATCCCGCAATTTTTACAAAAAGACAGGATTGATAAAAAATATAGAATTTTCTTACGTCATAATTTGTCACATTCAATCAATCAGTCAACGCCGTTGAGGATGAAAAAAGATTTTCAATCCCCAAAAACTCAGACGCCGGCAATATGAAAAATATCAAAAGCAGTCTGATAGTGATGTCATATGCAGAACTTATTTAAAGCCGATAAATGAAAAAACAAATACCTCGCAGAGCTGACAATCGTTCCGCCGTGTTACGAAACGCGTATATTGTTTGACGGAATCGGAAAAAAGACGTACCTTGATTGATGGCGTCATTGAGCAATCAACGGCGACAAATTGAGGTTGCTTTCCAAGGCGGGCAAACATGGAATTTTTGTTACCGTGTTGTTACCTTGAAAACAGAGCTTGATAAAATCGAAACAGAAAAAAACGCTGAAATCCGTTTTAAATTCAAACGGTTAAAACTCGCCGATAAAAAGAAGAAACGCTTTAAAAAACATAGCGGGGAGTTAGAAAATCATACTGTGAGAATGACCGATCGACCTTTAAAGCCGTACGATAAAAAATCGGGGCTTCTGAACATACGTCAAACCCTCCCCGATCCATGGGAATCGGGGATATAATGCCGTCCCGCCATATGCGAAACGGATTGTACGGCGCATCTCTGCACCGGTTCTATTAAGAGAGCTGTTCTAAGGCTCCGCACCTCTTTTTCAGGTACTCGGCGCACCGGAACATCCGATGCGCTTGCATCAAGGATAGCTGTTCCCCGCCGCGTTTGGCAAGATGTTTTTAAAAACAAAAACGCCCCGCGCCGCCCGCGGGGAGGGGAGGAATGTTCCGGATACAAAAAAACGCGCCTTGATCAAAAGGCGCGTTTTGAATGGTGGAAATGACGCCCGTTCAATTTCGGTGCGGAAAAGCAAAAAGCCGCGAAAACCGCGGCTTTTAAATGGTGCCTGGGGACGGAATCGAACCGCCGACACGGGGATTTTCAGTCCCCTGCTCTACCGACTGAGCTACCCAGGCGCCTTACAGAAAATGTTTATAGCCGATTCAAAATCGTCTGTCCACACCTTTTTAATTTTTTTCGTCACTTTCTTCCGTTTCGTCGGTTTCGACCGCGTAAACCCCCGTCAACCAGCGGTTCAGGTCGATGTCGGCGCACCGTTTCGAGCAGAACGGTTTATACGGTTTCGTGGCCGGTTTGCCGCAAATCGGGCATTTCACCTGCAAATCGGGCAGGTCGGACGGGCGTTTGAACACGTTTGGGGCGTCTTTCATTGTTTCAATCCTTTCAATCCGGCAGTTTCGGCGGGGATCAGGGCAATCCGCGTTTTCAACCGCGTTTCCAGCCGGTTCAGATACGGTCTGACGCCGTTCAGGACGCTTTGCGGCGCGCGGATTTCGACATCGGAAACGGGCGTTGCAAACCACAGCGTCCGGATGATGTCGGCCGTTTGCCGGTTGTCCGTCAAATCGTCAAAGACGGATCGCCGTTTTTTTTCAACGGTCAGTTCGACCAGTCCCAGCTGGGAAAATCCGGCGACATACACGTCGTCCGATTTCAGCCGGCTCATCAGGTTGAACAGCATTTTCTTGTCTTTGCGTCCGGCAAAGTCGATGATCATCTGGCCGCCCAGCCCTTTCAGCCGTATCTGGCGCAGGATTTCGGGGCAGGCTTCTTGATTCGCGGCAAAGGCGTCGGCCGCCCCCGTGTTCACGTCGAAACAGACGCAGGCCGCTGTTTGCTGGGTGATCAAAAATCCGCCGCAGGGCAGGGGGGATTTTTGCGCCAAGGCCGCGTCCAGCGATTCGGCGACGTTTTCGCGTTCCCACACGCCGGAAACGGCGAAATTGACGTTGGCGAATCCTCTTTCCTTTAAAACGGCCGCCGTTTCGGGATCGTCCGTGACGATTTCGTCCAAATCACCGGCGTGCCGCGCGGCCAGCCGCAAAACGTCGCGTTCGGGACGCCAAATCGTTTGCGGTTTTTCGGGGACGTTTTTCAAAATCTCCGCCCATTGTTTTTTCAAACCGGAAATTTGCTTTGAAATGTTTTCAACCGTGTCGAACGGCGCGGCCGTGCGGAACATCACGCTCATGTCCGGAAACTGTTCGCGAAAACGGTTGATTGTTTGCGATGAAAAGCTGCGGGCGTAGGAATTGCCCTGTTGCGCGGGCAGCAGAACAACCGTTTCGGCGCTTAAGGAAACGTGGGTGCGCACTTCGGGATCCTTGTCCTCGGTCGCGGGGCGGCAGAGTTCAACCAGCAGCAAATCGCCTTCGGCCGGTTTGGTCTGGCTGATCGATCCGTCGGGTTTGATGAAAAACGGCGTCCGGTTTAAAAACGCCGTCGATCCGTTCCCGATATCGACGAAAACGCCGGCCGCCGCGGATTTGACGACGCGCGCCAGACAAATCGAACCGACCGCCGGATCGTTTTCCCGCCAGACCGTGACGGTCAAAGGCGCGCCGTCACCGCCGGACAGGACGCAAATTTCCTCAAACGGGGAAAAGCTGTGAACCAGACGCATTAAAAAGCTCCGTTCCCTTTCAACATCCGGCCGGCTTCGTAAACGTCCAGCCCGACGACGTTGGTGTATGACCCGATGATTTGGCGCACGAACAGCGCGGCTTTGCCCTGAATGGCGTACCCGCCGGCCTTGCCCAGTCCTTCGCCGTCGTCCGCATAGGCGCGCTTTTCGGATTCGTGCAGGCGGGCGAATACGACCGACGTGCGCGCGACGCGGGCGATTTTCCGCCCGTCCGGCGTGATCAGGCAGATGCCGCCATATACGGTGTGACGCCGCCCGCTGAGCAAATTCAGGCAGTCGCGCACTTGATCCGCGTCCGCCGCTTTGGGCAGGATGCGCGCGCCGCACGCAACGACCGTGTCGGCCGCCAAAACGAACGCGTCGGGGTGGTCCGCGGCGATCTTTTCCGCCTTTGACACGGCCATGCGGCGGGCGTAGCGGGCGGGCGTTTCGCCTTTGCGCGGGGTTTCGTCAATGTCGGCGGGGCGGATTTCGGCCGTGACGCCGATTTGTTCCAACAGGGCGCGGCGGCGCGGCGAAGCGGACGCCAAAATGATGTTTGTCAAGGAAACCTCCCGTTTTTTTGCAGTGAAAAGGCGGATCCGAACAGACCCGCCCTTTTGTTGAATCCGAGCGACCTTAATCGTCGTCGTTGTACGTTTTTTCCATGCGTTCGTGGCGTTCCTGCGCCTCGATCGACAAAGTCGCGATCGGACGGGCGATCAGGCGTTCCAAACCGATCGGTTCGCCGGTTTCTTCGCAATAGCCGTAAGTCCCGTCCTCGATTTTCGCCAAAGCCGTGTCGATTTTGGAAATGACTTTGCGCATTCTGTCGCGGGTGCGCAGTTCCAACGCCTTGTCCGCTTCGGCCGACGCGCGGTCGGAAATGTCGGGAACGGTCATGCCGCCCTCTTTCAGGTTGTCCAGCGTTTCTTCGGAATCACGCAGCAATTCTTCGCGCCAAGCCTGCAGTTTGCGGCGGAAAAACTCTTTTTGCATATCGTTCATAAAGGGTTCGTCGGCGGACGGTCTGTAATCTTTCGGTAAATCTATTCCCATGATGAAATCCCCATTGTTTCGGTCGGTTGATTATTTTTACACCAAAGCGATTAAAAAATCAAACGCTGTGTGCCAATTTGGCCAATTCGACCTCGGCGCGCAATTCGATGTCGTCCAAAATGGCGTTCAATTCGTCGTCCAGCCCCGCTTCGCGTTTTTCGCGCAGCATTTGCGCCAGCTCGATCAGTTTCGATTTGGAAACCGCGCCCGTCAGGATCGCCGCGCGCAAATCCTCCAACCTGTCCAGAATGTCGTTGCCGTGCGAAACGGCGCGGCGTTTTTTGCCGCCGTCCTGCAGCGCGTCGCCGACCGTTTGCGCGGCCAGTAAAGCTTCAATCCCCGACACGCCCGCGGCGGCGGCGACCGACGGGGCGGCCGTTTCGTCCGTTTCCGACAAAAAGGCGGAAAAATCCCCGCCGACGGACGACGCTTTGCCTGTTTTTCGCGAATTTCCGACGGATTTCACCGGCCCCGCCGACCCGATTTTCATATTCATGCGTTCCCTCCTGCAAACGGTTCGTTCCAGTATATCCGATTTAGAGCGCGGAAAAAACCGGCAATTTTTGCCCGCCGCGTTTTTTATCAAACCGGCCGGAACGCTTTGTTTTCGGCGGAAAACGAAATTGGCACGGTTTTTGTATATTGTTTTGCGGATGATTTTGTCCGCAACGCAAGAGGTCGAAAATGATGAACATGATGAAAGCCTTACGAAAAAGCTTCGCGTTCCTGACCGCCGCCGCCGTTTTGTTCGCGTCGCCGGCTTTGGCCAGTTCGCGCATCAAGGACGTTTCCGACATCGAAGGCGTGCGGGAAAACTATTTGATCGGATACGGTTTGGTCGTCGGGCTGAACGGAACGGGCGACAGCATTTCGTCCATGGCGTTCACCGAGGAAAGCCTGATCGGCATGCTGGAACGTTTGGGCGTCAACACGCGCGACGGCAAGATCAAAACAAAGAACGTCGCCGCCGTGATGGTGACGGGCAGCCTGCCCGCTTTCGCCCGACAGGGGACGCGGATCGACGTGGCGATCAGCGCGCTGGGCGACGCGAAAAGCCTGCAGGGCGGCACGTTGCTGGTGACGCCGCTGTTGGGCGCGGACGGCGAAGTTTACGCCATCGCGCAGGGACAGGTGGCCATCGCCGGATTTTCCGCGCAGGGCGGCGCGCAAAGCGTCGTCAAGGGCGTTCCGACGGCGGGCAGAATCGCGAACGGCGGCATTATCGAACGTGAAATCATGTTTGATTTCGCCAACCAGAAAACGATCAAGCTGGCGTTGCGCAACCCCGATTTCACAACGGCTTCGCGCATCGCGGACGCGATCAATTCCTATCTGGGGGCGGTGGCGGCGACGACGGTCGATTCCGGCACGGTTTCGCTGAATCTGGAACGCGCGCGCCGCGACGACCTGATTCAAATGCTGACCGATATTGAACAGCTGCGCATCCAGCCCGATCAGGCGGCGAAAGTCATCATCGACGAAAAATCCGGCATCATTGTCATCGGCGAAAACGTTCGCATCAATCCGATCGCGATCGCGCAGGGGAATTTGACGATCCGCATCACGGAAACGCCGCAAGTGTCCCAGCCCGCGCCGTTTTCGACGACGGGACAGACGGCTGTCGTTCCCAGAACGGACATTCAGGTGGACGAACAATCCGGCAACAAGCTGAACGTTTTGAAATCCGGCGTGTCTTTGCAGGAACTGGTGGACGGGCTGAACGCGCTGGGCGTCGGCCCCCGCGACATGATCAGCATTTTGCAGGCCGTCAAAGCCGCCGGCGCGTTGCAGGCTGAAATCGAGGTGATGTGATGAACGGCGCGTCTTTGACAACGGATTTTGTTTCCTCTTCCCTGCCGCAGAGGGCGGCGCCCAAAATCGCCAAATCGTTCGATTTGGAAAAAACGCGTCAGGCCGTGCAGGATTTTGAGGCTTTTTTCATTTCGCAGACGTTTGAACAAATGTACGCGACCGTTCCTGTTAACGAAACGTTCGGCGGCGGCAACGCGGAAAAAATCTTCCGTTCGATGATGATTGACGAATACGGAAAAATGACGGCCAAATCGGGCGGCATCGGATTGACCGACCAGATCATGACGCAGATTTTGCGCCAGCAGGAAGCGGCGTCGAAAACGGAATAAGGAGAAAAGGTATGCAGGAAAACTTTCCCGAAAAGAAACTGTCCCGTCTGTTGGCGCTGATGGGGGAACTGTGCGCCCTTTTGAAAAAGGAAAACACGCTGTTGAAAAAACAGCGCCAGTCGGAATGCAAGGATTTGCTGGAACGCAAAACGATGCTGTCCGCGGCGTACGAGGAATCCTTCGCCTATTTTTCCCAGCGCGCCGACGTGTTGAAATCCCTGCCGGAAAAGCAGAAAAACGTGCTGCGCAAGGCCGCCGCGACGCTGAACGGGCTGACGGCGGAAAACGCGCGGCTGTTGAAAATCAACATGGACGCGGCGAACCGCCTGTTGAACGCCATTGTGCAGGATATCGAAGAACAGACGCACGCCAAAACGCCCCTTTACACCAAACGGGGGTGCATGGAAAACGACGCCGGCAACCCCGCCGCGATTTCGTTCAACCAAGTGCTTTAATTAAAGAAAGGACGCCGCCATGCCTCTTTCCAGCGCAATCAGCTCCTCTTTAAACGGCATCAGAACGTCGCAAAGGGCGATTGATGTCGTCAGCGAAAACGTGTCCAACGTCGATACCGAGGGATACAGCCGCAAAGCGTATTCGCAAAAAACGCTGGTGTTGAACAACGGGCGGATGTCCGGCGCGATCAGCAACACGGATCTGCGGCAGGTCGATACGAAGCTGGTCGCCCAATACCGCAAGGAAAGCGGGATTTTGCAATCCTCCAGCGTTCGCGTTTACTATCTGGATCTGATTCAGGCCAAAATGGGCGAACCGTCGTCGCAATATTCGGTGTCCAACCGCGTGGCGGCCATTCAGACCGCGTTTGAAAGCCTCGGCGTCGATTCGGACAAGCTGAACGCCCAATCGACCGCCGTCACGTCGATCGACACCGCTTTGTCGCAAATGCAGGAACTGAGCGCGCAGATTCAGGCCATGCGGTTAGAGATTGATCAGGAAATCTCGTCTTTGTGCGACGAAGTGTCCGATATTTTGCAGCAGCTGGACAAGCTGAACGACGACATCGTGCGCACGTCCGCGCTGGGCGGCCAGTCCGCCGACAATTACAAAGATCAGCGCGACCTGCTGATCACGCGGTTGTCGGAAATCATGGACATTCAAAGCTATGAACGGTCGTCGGGCGAAACGGTCATCCTGACCGGCGGCGGCAAACCTTTGCTGGACAAGGACGGCGTCACCGTTTCCCATGTTCCGGCCGCGACGACCGGATCGCTGATTTCGTATTCGTCGGGCGGTATCACGGGCATTTACGCCGGCAAATTCGACATCACGCAGGAAATCACATCCGGCGAAATGAGCGGGCTGATCCAGTTGCGCGACACGGAATTGCAGGATATGCAAACCCAGTTGGACGAGCTGGCCTATCAAATGACGATGCGGCTGAACGCCGTTCACAACAAAGGCGTCGGCTATCCGAACGCGGCCTATGAAATGACGGGGACGCGCACGTTCATCAACGGGGATAAGCAGACGATCACGCTGTCGGGCGGGGACGTGAAGCTGGTTTTGTTCAACGGCGACGGCACGCAGGCGTTCAATGTCAGCCTGACCGGCGAGCTTGGTTTCACGTCCGGCAGCGTCAACGAAATGTGCGATAAAATTCAAGATTGGCTGCGAAACGCGGTGGACGGCCCGCATCTGGAACACGCTTCGGTCGCGTTGAACGACGACGGAAAGCTGAGCCTTGATTTGGGCGACAGCGCGTATTCCATCGCTTTCCGCGACGAAAAAACGGTTTTGCAAGGCGCGGAAGCCGCCGACGTTTCGATCGGGTTCGACGCGGACGGCAACGGCACGGTTGACAAAACGTATTCGGGATTTTGCGATTTCTTCGGCCTGAACGATTTGATCGTCACGTCGAAAAACGATTCCGTCTATGAATCCGAAATTATTTCCGCCGGTTCTCTGATGGGGATCAAAGGCAAGACGACGATCAACTTTTCCGATACGGAACACGGATTGAACTTTGCGTCCGTTGATGTGACGGCGGGCGATTCGCTGAAAACGATCGCGGAAAAGATCAACGCCGCGCTGGTGGATGAAAACGGCGTTCAAATCGGCAAGGCGGATCTGGTCAAAGAGGGTTCCGGATACCGGCTGCGCGTCACCGACATCAACAGCAACCAGATGGAAATCACGGAAACGAAAACGACCGTCAACGGCGTGACCAGCGGCAGCATCCTGACCCGTTTGGGGATGAAAGTGTCCCACGCCGGATACGCGGCGGAATTGCAGGTTCGTTCCGATATTTTGGAAACGCCGTCCCTGATGAACACGGGCAAAGTGCAATACAGCGCGGATACGGGACAGTATTTTTTAAGCGACGCGGACAATTCGCTGGCGAACGACTTTGCCAAAGCGTTTACGGAAACGGTCGATTTCGGATCGGCGGGCAGCTTTTCCAAAATCACGGTTCCGTTGTCCGATTACGCGTCGTCGATCGTCAGCGGCTTGGCGACCAGTTTGAACGAAGCCAATTCGGTGACGGATTATCAAACCGAGCTGGTGACGACGATTTATAAAAAGGAACAGGATGTCAGCGGCGTCGATTTGGACGAAGAGCTGTCCATGCTGCTGGTATATCAGCGATCCTACAGCGCGGCGGCCAAGGCGTTGACGACGGCGCTGGAGATGTTGGAAATGCTGGATGGAATTGTTTGATAGGGAGGATCGGTCATGACAAGAGTCCCCACAACCGCGACATACAAGCTGTATATGGCGCAAATGACAAAGCAGAAATCCGCGATGACGGACGTTTCGTATCAGGCGACGACCGGCAACCGATACAGTTCCTATGACAAATACGGGCTGTCCAGCTACCGGCTGCTGTCTTTGCAAAACGAACAGGCCGTGACGGAAAAGTATCTGGAAACGAATTCGATCACGCAGGTCGTGTTGGAATCCCAGCAAAAGGCGGTTGACGGCATCCGGTCGTCGCTGACCGACGTGCGGACGCAGATCCGCGAGTTTTTCGCCAACGATTTGGCCGCGATGTCCGAAAATCCGACCGAAGAGGAATTGCTGGCGCTGCAAAACGTGCAGGAAGCCGCGTTTGAATCCATGTCGCTGATCGCGTATTACCTGAATTCGCAAGTCGATGGGAACTATATTTTCGGCGGCGGAAAAACGACGGCCGCGCCGGTCGATTTCCCCTACACGACGCTGGAGGAGTTTCAAAAGGTTTATGACGGCGACGTTTTGACTTATCCGTCCAGCTATTCCGCCTCGCTGACGAAAATGTCCAGCTCCGCCGACGTTTTGGGCGGCGTGACGATCAAACAGGAATTTCAAACGGTGACGCCGAAAACGTCGAAATGGAACGGGTCGGCGGGCAACGCGATGAAATTCGATGCCGCGGCGAAATCCCTGACGGCCGATGCCGGTACGTTCGACGGGTTGGCCGCGGGCGACGAAATCGTTGTCAGCGGCACGAACGACAACAACGTCAAACTGACCGTCACGGGCGTGTCGGACGACGGATCGACCCTGACGTTTGCGGAAAACGTCGTTGATGAAACGATCACGGATTCCGCGAATGTTTCCTTGGCCAAGGGGGAATGGTCGTTTTCGTCCGTCACCGATTTGACGACGGGGATCACGACGAACAGCCTGACCGGCCGGATCGGTTCGTTTTCCGATTTGAAGGCGGGCGAAAAGATTCTGATCGCCGGCACGGCGCAAAACGACGGCTATCTGACGATCAAGGAAATATCCGAAGACGGCTCGTCAATTACGTTTGAGGAAAACGTCGTCGATGAAATGCTGGATGTTGAAAAGCTGACGGACGGAACGGTGTCCATACAGCAAAGTACGCAGGTCGGCAGGATCACGGCGGAAAAGAATGTCGGCGTCGCGATCGAAACGCTGAACGTGACGTCGGCTTTGACGGTTGACGCGGCGAACAACACGCTGACGGCCGGCGCGGGAACGTTTTCGACGCTGAAAGGCGGGCAGACGGTCACGATCACCGACGCCGCCGGACAGGAATATACGCTGTACGTCAAATCGGTTTCCGCCGACGGTTCAACGCTGGACATATCGACCTCCACGCCCGTGCCGCAAACGGATTTGACGGCGGTTCCCCTGACGGTCGAAACCCGTTCCGACATCGGCGGTTTCGTTACCTCCAGCATGAAAGGTGGCGCGCTGCAAACCGGCGACATCGGTTTCAACGCCGCGCAAAACACGATGACCGCGACGGTCAAAGGCGCGTATTCGTCCTATAAAAAGGGCGACTGCCTGCTGATCAAAGGGGCGGACGGCAACGATAAAATGTATATCGTCGATTCCGTTTCCGCCGACGGCCGCACGATTAAATTTTCCGACGACACGCCGGTTGAACAGGATATGACGCAAATCAAAGGCGGCGTCATCAAGGACGGTGCCGGCGTGACGATTTGCAAAACGTATTCCGTCGGCGCGACGGTCGAAATGGCCGGAACGAACGGCGCGTACAACGGCAAATACACCGTTTTGGGCGTTTCCGACGACGGCAAGGAATTGATCGTCCGCACCGAGGATTTCCCCGAATACGGGGATACGGCCAGCTTCGCGTCCGCGCGTTTTGAAACGTCAACGTACTATAACGGCGGCCAGTTGTCGTCGAATTACCGCATCAGCGAAACGACGGGCGTGACCAACGACATCAACGCGTCTTCGTCCGCGTTTGAAAAAGTGTTCCGCGCTTTGGGCGCGATCGCGCAGGGCAATATGCTGGACGCCGACGATGTGGACAGCGCGACCCGCCGCGTGTCGGAGGCTCTGGATCTGCTGGACGAAGCGCTGACCGCCAATTCCAAAGAGAAAAACGGCGATGTCACCAGCGTTCAATACGCGGTCATCAGCAAACTGGATCAGGTGAAAACGACGGTTGAAAACCAGACGGATTTGAAAAATTCGCTGGAGGGGTACATTTCATCGCTGACGCAGGTGGATAAAACCGAAGCGGCGACGCTGCTGCTGCAGCAGGCGAACAATCTGAAAGTGTCGTATTCCGTTTTGTCAACGATCAACGGGTTGAGTTTGCTGAACTACCTGTAAACGAAAAAGGCTTCCCGCAAAGGAAGCCTTTTCACGTTTCCGACCCTGTTTATTTTGTCAGCGCGTTTTTGCCGAAATAGTCGATGCCCATCGCGGCTTTGACTTCGCTTAATGTGTTCGCGGCGACTTCGCGCGCCTTTTCACTGCCGTTTTTCAGCATATCGAACACCGCGCCGACATCGTTCGCCAGCGTTTCGCGGCGTTCGCGAATGGGCTTCAGTTCGTTTTGCAAAATTTCGTTCAGGAACTTTTTGACCGTGCCGTCGCCCAGCCCGCCGCGGCGGTAATGGGCTTTCAGCTCGTCCAAATTTTTGTACGCGGGCAGGAACGCCGCGAAATGTTCATCCGTCGAAAACGCGTCCAGATAGGTGAACACGGGGTTGTTTTCGGTGTGCCCCGGATCTTCGACGCGCAGGTGGGTCGGATCGGTGAACATACTTTGCACCTTTTGTTTGATTTCCTTGGACGAATCGGACAGGTAGATGCAGTTGCCCAGCGATTTGCTCATTTTCGCCGCGCCGTCCAGCCCCGGCAGACGCGAACACAGGCTGTTGTCGGGCAGAACCGCTTCGGGTTCGACCAAAACGGGGGCATAGGTCGTGTTGAACGACCGCACGATTTCGCGCGTCTGTTCAATCATCGGCAGCTGGTCTTCGCCGACGGGGATCAGATTGGCTTTGAACGCCGTGATGTCGGACGCCTGTGAAATCGGATAGGTGAAGAAGCCGACGGGGATGCTCTGTTTGAACCCGCGCATCTGGATTTCGTTTTTCACGGTCGGATTGCGCTGCAGCCGCGACACGGTGACAAGGTTCATGTAATAGAACGTCAGTTCCGTCAATTCGGGAATTTGCGATTGGATGAAAATCGTCGATTTGGCGGGGTCGAGACCGCACGCCAGATAGTCCAGCGCGACGTTTGAAATGTTGTTTCTGACTTTGTTGATGTCGTCCGCGTTGTCGGTCAGCGCCTGCGCGTCGGCGATCATGATGAAAATCGTGTGGTACAGCCCGCTGTTCTGCATTTCGACGCGGCGTTTCAGCGATCCGACGTAATGCCCCAAATGCAATTTTCCCGTCGGTCTGTCGCCTGTTAAAATAATATCGCCCATAGTCAAAAACTCCTTTGTTTGAACTGCCCGTAAAATATCCCTTTGCACGGCGGGAAGTCAACAGGTCTTTCCGAGGCCGGATTTGAAAAGACAAAGCGATACGTTCCGCCGATGTTTGAAAAAACGCCGCATCCGGTCGCCACGGCGGATGAAAAAGGACGGAGAAAACTTGCTTCCCCGTCCTTTTCATTCTTTGCTTCGGCGTTTATACGTCGGCGGATTGCGCTTCGGCGATTTTCTGCGCCGTGACGTAATCGAATTTGCCCGATCCCAAAACGGGCGGTTCCTTGACGGAAATGAACGACGCGGGCGATCCCAGTTCGTTGAAACCCTGCGATTTGATATAGGCGCGGACTTCGCCCAGATCGACATCCTGCTTCGTCGTGATCAGCACCAGCCGTTCGCCCTTTTTCTCGTCGGGGACGGCGACAATGCCCTGCACCGCGTCGGGGTACAGTTTCGACAGCACCTGTTCCACCGCCGTCAGGGAAATCATTTCCCCGCCGATTTTGGCGAAACGTTTCGCGCGCCCTTTGATAAAGATGAAGCCGTCCTTGTCGATTTCGACGATGTCGCCCGTGTCGTGCCATCCGTCTTTGGGCGGCACCAGCACGTTCGGATTGTCCGCGAACATATAGCCCTGCATGATGTTGTCGCCGGAAACGAACAGGCGTTTGCCGTCCTTGATCCCCGGCACGTCCTCCAATCTGGTGGTCATTTTCGGGAACAGGCGGCCGACCGATCCTTCGCGGATGTACATCGGCGTGTTGATCGAAATGACGGGGCTGGTTTCGGTCGCGCCGTAGCCTTCTAAAATACGGATGCCGAATTTGCGCATCCACAGTTCCGCCGTGCTGTTTTTCAGCTTTTCAGCCCCGACGATCGCATAGCGCAGGGCGAAAAAGTCGTAGGGATGCGCCATCGCGCCGTATCCCGCGAAAAACGTGTCCGTTCCGCACAGCACCGTCGCGTTGACCTCGTACACCAATTCCGGCACGATGCGGTAATGCAGCGGCGACGGGTAAAAGAACGTGCGCACGCCCGTCAGGATCATCAACAATGTGCCGACCCCCAGTCCGAACGCGTGGAACATCGGCAGCGCGTTGAACGACACGTCCGCGGATGTCAGGGCGATCACGCTCAACGCCTGATAACGGTTGGCCTGGAAGTTTTTGTGTGACAGGAACACGGCCTTGGGCATCCCTTCGGAACCCGACGTGAACATGATCGCGGCGGTGTGGTCGGCCGGATTTTGCGGTTTGCGCGACAACAGATAGTCCAGCACGCCTTTCAGCTTGTCCTCGCGGCTGATGTTCGCGCCCAGATCCTCCATGTAAACGACGTTCAGGCCGTTTTCGGTCAAAGCGGCGCACAGCTTTTCCAAATGCGCGTTTTCAATGAACTTCCGCGAAGTCAGAACGCTTTTCAGCCCGACGGTTTTCACGCAAGACACCACCTGCGCCACGCCGGTTGAAAAATTCAGCATGGCCGGCACTTTATCAACGCTCTGCAATCCGAAAAAGGTCACGACGTTGGCCAAAACGTTCGGCAACAGAACGCCGATCCGTTCCTCGTTCGGGAAATTGCGCTCGAACGCGCGTCCCAAAACGTAGCTTTTCAAAATCAGCGATTTGTACCGCATCGGTTTGCGGCTGATATCTTCGGCGATGATGTGGTTTTTGCCGTTGACCTTGGCGGCGTTCAGCAGCGACACGAACAGGTTTTCATTGATTTTCGATGATTCGTAAAGCATTTCGACCATCATGTCGTACAGCTGGTTCGACACTTCGTGCGACCGCTGGCGTCCCGTCCACGACGGGTCGATGTCGAATTTTTTCGGCGGCAGGATGTTCATCGAAATCTTCGGGAAATACTGCGTGCGGACTTTGTTTTTCAGCAAAGACAGCTTGGAATACTGCGCCCCGTTGATGCGGATGGGCAAAATGTTGGCGTTCGCCTTTTCCGCGACCAGTCCCGCGCCTTCGTAAATCTTCATCAATGCGCCGGTCACGCTGACGCGGCGTTCGGGAAAGATCATGACCTTTTTGTTTTTCTTGATCAAATCGACCAGCGAACGCAGCGACATCGGGTTGTTCAGATCCAGCGGATACACGTCAACCATCAGGCTGAAAAAGCGGGCGAACCACTTGTTTTCCCATTCGGGTTTGATGACGAACGTGATTTTTTCCGGCATGAACGCCGCGATCAGCAGTCCGTCCAGCAAAGACGTGTGGTTCGCGATGATCAAAACGCGTTTTCCGGCCGCTTGGAAATTCGGCAATCCCTTGACCGTCACGCGATAGAAAAACTCCAGCACCGTTTGCGCGATCGAACGTAGCAAAGCCGCCGGCAAAATCGAACAGTTGTAAACGGACACGAACAGGCACGCGATGCCGGCGAACAAAAACAGCGCCGCCGTCCCCATACCCAAATGCCCCAGCAGGATGAACACCAGCGCGGCGACGGCGATGCCGACCGCGTTGATCAGGTTGTTGGCGGCGAAAACGGTCGCGCGGTTGGCGGCCGACGCCCTGAACCGGATCAGCGTCGTCAAGGGCATGACGTACATTCCGCAGCAAAACGCCAGCAAAAACAGGAAACCGGTGAACAGCAACGCTCTGACGCGCAGGATGAACGACAGGAAATCAACCGGTTCGGACGGCGTCGCGTATCCGGCCGTCAACAGGTACAGCGCCAGAAAACACACGCCCATGCCGATCGTGCTGATGGGAACGAACGTCGTGTGCGCGATGCCTTTCAACAATTTGTGGCAATACGCCGCGCCGATGCCGACGCCCGCGGCGTAAACCGCCAGCAAAAACGCCGTCGTGAAATTGTCCGCGTTGAACACGCTGCCCGTCAGCGGATAGATTTGCATGATGATCAGCAAACCGATCGACCAGAACCACGTCGCCCCCAAAATGCTGCGGAAGATCAGCGGATATTTGCGAACGGTTTTCAGGGTTTTCCAAATGCCTTTCAGCATATCTGCGGGCGTGTTGCGCGGTGCGGGCGTTTCCGGTTGCGCGGTTTCGTCGCGCGCCGCCAGAAAACCGATCAGCGCAAACGCGATCAGAATGCACGCGGCCAGACGGACGGGCAGCAAAGTTCCGATCAGCAATGCCAGAATGATGCTGAAATAAGTCGATTTTTCAATGTAAGCGTTGTCGGCCGTCAAATCGCCGTCCTCCAGCTGGTCGGGCTGAAAAGCGTAGCGCATGGGACCGAAAAAGGCGGAAAAAATGCCGAACACGAACGGCAACAGGATCAGCAAACCGATGTTTTTCGTCAGCAAAACGCCGCCGGCCAGCAGCATCAACGCCAGATCCGTCAGTTTCAGGGAACGCGTGACCTTGACGCGGTTGTATTTTTTCGCCAGCTGTCCGGCGCGGGCGGAAAACAGGAAAAACGGCAGGATCAGCAATCCCGCGACGACGTTCGACGGATCGTCCGTCTGCTGCGTGATGCGCACGGCGATCAACGTCAGCAGCGTCGTTTTGAACAAATTGTCGTTCAACGGTTTGATGAAACGGGAAACGGCCGCTTTGATTTCCACGAAAGACATAAAAAACTCCTTAAAACCATATATAAACGAAATGAAGAAAACCTCCCCGTCCGGCGACAGGGAGGTTTGTTCCTATCCTTCTTTTTTCGGTTCGCGCAAAACGTATCCGCGCCCCCAAACGGTTTCGATGTAATCGTCGCCGCCGGTGGCTTCGGCGATTTTTTTGCGCAGTTTGCAAATGAAAACGTCGATGATTTTCAATTCCGGCTCGTCCATGCCGTTGTACAGGTGGTTCAGGAACTGTTCCTTGCTCAGCGTCGTTCCCTTTGACAGCGACAGGCGTTCGAGGATGCCGTATTCGCGTCCCGTCAGATGCAGCGGTTTTCCGTTGACGAAAGCGGTGCGCGTGTCCAGATTGACTTCGATCGCGCCGGTGCGGATGACGGATTCGGAATGTCCTTTCGACCGGCGAACCAGCGCGCGGATGCGGGCGACCAGTTCGGCCTTGTCAAACGGTTTGGTCAGGTAATCGTCCGCGCCGGTGGACAGGCCTTTGACCTTTTTATCCGCGCCGGACAGCCCCGACAAAATCAAAACGGGCGTCGCGATTTTCGACGCGCGCAGGCGTTTCAAAACCTCGTACCCGTCCATGTCGGGCAGCATCAGATCCAGAATGATGACGTCGTAATCGTACAATTTGCCGATTTCCAACCCGTCCTCGCCCAAAACGGTCGTATCGACGACCATGCCTTCCTTGTGCAGGACGGCTTCAATCGTTTGAGCCGTCGCTTTGTCATCTTCCACCAACAGAACGCGCATCCGGTTATCCTCTTTCAGGCAAAAATGAATTAGTGATTTATTAACTTTATGTTGTATGAATCCCAGATGCAAGCACCTTGTTCATCAAAAACGAAAAAATTTCGCCCGCCGCCGTTTTTTTGCGATAAAGGGGCGACAAACGCCGCGCGAAAGGGTATATTGGGCAAAAATTCGGAATAAAGCCATGAACGGTTATTTGAAAAACCTGATCAAAGACATTGACGCCCTGCCGGAATGCCGGTGCTACGGTTCCGTTTGCGCGGTCAAGGGAATGTTGGTCGAAATCACCGGCGTCCGCGCCGATCTGTCCGTCGGCGACCGCTGTGAAATCCACGCGCGCGGCGGCAAACGTGTCGTGTGCGAGGTCGTCGGGTTCAACGGCGGCAAAGTGTTGGCGATGCCGTTTATGACGCTGGACGGTGTCGGCCCCGGAAATCCCGTTGACGTGTGCGACACACTGCCCGTTTTGTATCCCGATCCGTCGTGGTTGGGGCGGGTGATCAACGCGATGGGCGAACCCGTTGACGGCAAAGGTCCTTTGATCAAAGGCGGCGTCCCCTGTCCGATCCACGCCGCGCCGCCTCCCGCCGGCACGCGTCAGCGCGTCGCGGGCAAAGCCGATTTGGGCGTGCGGGCGATCAACACTTTTTTGACCGTGTGCAAAGGTCAGCGTATGGGCATTTTCGCGGGTTCAGGCGTCGGAAAATCGTCGCTGATGGCGATGATGGCGCGGCACACGCGTTTGGACGTGACGGTTTTGGGGCTGATCGGCGAACGCGGCCGCGAAGCGCGCGAGTTCATAGAGGACGATTTGGGCGAAGAGGGGATGAAGCGCAGCGTCGTCGTCGTCGCCACGTCGGACGAAAGCCCCCTGATGCGGCGGCAGGCGGCCTATGTCGCCATGACGGTCGCCGAATATTTCCGTAATTTGAAAAACAACGTGCTGTGCATGATGGACAGCATCACCCGTTTCGCTATGGCGCAGCGGGAAATCAGTCTGTCGGCCGGCGAACCGCCCGCGACGAAAGGATACACGCCGTCCGTGTTCGCCGAGCTGCCAAAATTGTTGGAACGCGCGGGACCTGGTCCGGTCGGGGCGGGGTCGATCACGGGGCTGTTCACGGTTTTGGTGGACGGCGACGACCACAACGAACCGATCGCGGACGCCGTGCGCGGCATTTTGGACGGCCACATCGTTTTGGAACGCGCGATCGCCGAACGCAACCGCTATCCCGCCGTGAACCTGTTGCGCAGCATTTCGCGTACCATGCCGGGGTGCAACACGGACGAGGAAAACGCGCTGGTCAATCGGGCGCGGGCGTTGATTTCCACCTATGAAAACATGGCGGAGCTGATCCGGTTGGGCGCGTACAAACGCGGGTCGAATCCGGAAGTGGACGAAGCCATTTTCTATTACGACAAGCTGGAAAGTTTCATTTCCCAGCGCAAAAAGGACAAAGTCGATTTCGCGACCGGATACCGCGAATTGGCCGAAATTCTGGCGCAAAAGTCCGACGGCCGCCCCGCCGCGAAATAGGGACGCTTTGAGCGATGGCGAAAAACGAGCTGAAAACCCTGATCCGCGTGCATAAATTCGAGCTGGACGAACGCCAGAGGAAACTGGGCAACCTGCTGCGGTTCGAGCAATCCTTGGAAAACCGTAAAATCCTGTTGGCCGAACGGTTCAAGGAAGAGGAGGCCGCCGCCAATTCCAGCCCCGTGGCCGCGTTGACGTTCGGCGCGTACGTCGATTGGCATATCGAGGAAAACCGCCGCGTCGATCGCGCGTTGGCGGATGTGCGGCAGGAAATTCTGGATATGCGCGAAGAAATACGCGCCGCTTATCAGGAATTGAAAACATTTGAAATCACGCAGGAAAACCGCGACAAACACGAATTGGCGGAGCTGGAGCGCAAAACGAACGCCGTGCTGGATGAAATCGGGCTGACGCTGTACCGCCGCCGGCAACAGGAAAACGGCGAAGGGGAAAACGGCGGGGACGATCCGGCGCAAACGGCCGGCGGTCAATCTTGAAAAAAATTACAGGGCGGTTCCCTTTTTCGGGCGGTACAGTTTCGACAGATCGACGCCTTCAAATTTCAGCAGTTTGATTTTCGCGTCCAATCCGCCCGCGTATCCCGTCAGGCTGCCGTTCGTTCCGACCACCCTGTGACAGGGGATGATGATCGAAACCGGATTGTGGCCGACCGCGCCGCCGACGGCCTGCGCGGACATACGCCCCGATCCCTTTTTTCGGGCGATTTCCTTTGCGATTTCGCCGTAGGTCGCAACCTGTCCGTACGGAATTTCGCACAAGATTCGCCACACCGTTTGCCTGAATTCGCCACCAATGGGGGCTAAGGGCAATTCGGAAATTTCCGGCTTTTCATGGTGAAAATACCTGTCCAGCCAGCTTTTCGCCTGTTGAAAAACGGGCAGATCGTCGTTCGGGCGCATTTCTTCGCCGACCGTGTCCGCGAAATATTTCTGCCCGTTCAGCCATAAACCGACAATGTTGTCGCCGTCCGAACCCAAAGTAAGGACGCCGAGTGGCGAAGTGTAACCGGTTTTATAAAACATTTCCGGAATCCCCTTTTCGGTTTTGAAGATCTGAACAAACGATAAGTGTTTGATTTATAAAATAAAAAACGACAAAACTTAACGTTTGCCGTTCGTAATGGCGACCCTAACGGGACTCGAACCCGTGTTTACACCTTGAGAGGGTGCTGTCCTAACCGATTAGACGATAGGGTCGGTTTTCATCCGACTTTATAAGGCCATAGGGGCGCGCCGTCAACAAAAATCAAAACGGCGCGGCGTCATTTTCCTTGATAGGGCGCGGCGGTTGCGTGTAAAATCGGATGTTTTTCTGCATCGGGGAGGAGTGAATGTTTTCCTATCTGTACAAATCGTTTTACGACCGGACGTTGTTTACGTCCTATGTCAAGCAGGGGCGGGGCTACGGGTTCCAACCGCTGTTCTTTTTGGCTTTGACGGCCGCCGTCATCATGGTGATCAAAGTTTCCGTGCTGCTGTTTTCGATTTCGCCGGATGTCGCGGCCGCGCTGGTTGACGAATTGGATATGCCGGATTTCGTCATTGAAAAGGGGGTGATCGTTTCGCCCGTTGATTATAAAAAATCGTTCATCGACAAGGAAAGCGATTTCTTCTTTGTCATCGACACGTCGGGCGATCCCGCGCAAACCGACGGACTGCCGAAAAACGGCATTTACATCACCGATGACGCCGTGACCACCTACAGCCTGACCAAAGTGACGCGTTTTCCGCTGGTTTCTTTGACGCAGGGGGCGGATTTGACCGTCGGAAAGGATATGCTGAAAAAGACCGGTGCGGAATTTATCGGGCTGTGCCGCCGGATCGTGCCGCCGACGATGTTCGTTTTCGTCGTTCCCGTTTTGTGGGCGTACTATTTCTTGGCGGCCGTGTTTTACGGGCTGATGTCGTTCATTCTGACGTTTTCAACAAAAACCTCGCTGGTTTGGGAGGAACGCCTGCGTTTGGCGACGCTGTCCGTTATGCCCGCGTATGTGTTGAACGCGTGCGCGTATGTTTTCGGCGCGTCCGTTCCGACGTATTTGAACATCGTGATCATCGCGGTGTATATGATCTGCTTTTTGCAAGACGGTAAAAAAAACGGCCGCCGGCAATGACGCTCCGGCGGCGTGACGCGGTTTCAATGCTCGCGGGCGGGCTTTAAAACAGTTCGTCCACGAACAGATAGAGCGCTTCGGAAAAGGTCGGGAAGCTGCAGCTGGTGGAAAAATCCATCCGGCTGATGATGTGGTATTTCTGGTCCAGACTGTCATAGACAAACAATTCCTCCGCCGCGCGTCCCAACAACAGCTTGCCGCGCATGGGGGCGACCTGCTGGTACTCCAGATTCGCCTCGATCAGCCCCGGCAGGGTGTAGCCCAACGCTTCGCGGTCGTTCGCGCGCGTTCCGTACAGTTCGATGCCGTTCCAGCTCAGCCCGTCCGTTTGTTTCAACAGGGCGATGTAATCGACGGGAACGGGCGGAAAACGGTGCGACGACAGCAAAGAGCTGATGAACCGCAACGACCGTTCGTCCACGGGGTCGAAAAATACGGCGTCGTCCTTTTTCAGCGTGTTTAAAATTCGTGCCAGCATATTTTATCGTCCCAAAGAAGACCGCTGCGCGATCATTTCAAAAGTGCTTTCCAAAAATCCGGCGTAAACGCTACGGTCGTGGCGGCTGGTGCCGCCGGACGAAATTTCGATGTCGCCGGGGAAATAGACTTTGCCTTTCGGCGCGGGCAAAAACAGCTTGCGCGGTTTGAAATTCGGCTGCGACAGCGTCTGCATATCAATGAACCGGTGAATTTCCACATGATACGGGTGGGTTTGGATCAACACCAAATTGGAAAAGCTGTTCGTTCCGCCGTATTCAAACGGAACGCGGATGTGAATGTTGAAATTTTCCGGCGCTTTGCCTTTTTTCACCAGTTTGATCGCGTCTTCGCTCATGCCGGCCGCCAGCAATTCGTTGACGTGGTGATAGCCGACGTATTTTAAAAAGTCGCGGCGCGTGCGTTTAAACGCCTTGCGCAAATCCAACAGCCACGCGGAATCCAGCGGGACGTAATCTGCTTCGATCAAATCCATGTTGACCAACCCCGTCTGTTTGAACCGCCATTCCCACAAAGCACGGTCTTCCGGCGATCCGGCGGGCGCGGCGGCCTGCTGCGGATATCCCTGCGTCGTGTAGGGCTGCGGCGCGGCGGGGGGAGCGTAAGGCTGCTGGTACGTCGGCTGCGGAGGCGGGGCGTAGGCCTGTTGCGGCGCGGGGGCGTAGGGTTGCGGCGCATACGGTTGGGGCGCGGGAGCGTAGGGCTGCGGCGCGTAAGGCTGCGGCGCAACGGGCGCGTAAGGCTGGGGCGCGGGGGCATAGGGCTGTGGCGCGTAAGGTTGCGGCGCAACGGGCGCATAGGGTTGCGGCGCGTAGGGCTGCGGCGGATAGACGGGCGGCACGGGGGAATAGGGCGTTCCGGCCGGATCGGGATAGGCCGACGCCGGCGCCGTCGGGGGCAGGGTTCTGAACGCGCGGGCGTCCCTGTAAACAGGCACAGGACGGATGTCGCGGCGCACGGGTGTCACCCCTTGATTCTGCGCCTCTTCCGCGGCTCCGCTCCGTGAACGTACGGGCGGCGGCGTTTTAGATCCCGACCAATCCCACATTCCAACCTCGTTTCATCCGGTTCCCTTTATGGAAAACTAGAATTTTTCATCAATGAAATCGTCATAGTTTTCGTTGTCGTATTCCGCGTCCCCCTCTTCTTCATCATCTTCTTCGTCGTCGAAATCTTCGTCTTCGTCAAAATCGTCATCGTCGTCGAAATCATCCACGCCGTATTCTTCGTATTCCTTGATGGCTTCATCGGTTTCGTCGCCTTCGCCGTCATCTTCTTCGGCGATGTCGATCAATCCCTGTAGCGCGCTGACATCCGTGTCTTCGCGTTGCGCGACGATCCAGTACGGCACGAACGGCGACGGCGGAATGTTGCATTTGCGCGTCATTTCCTTGTCCAAAAACCAACGCGGCGCGTCCGCCATGATCGGGCGGTTCATGAACCCTTGCATCAAAACGATCTGCTGGGTCGAAGGCAGGGACAGCATTTGCGACGCCCCGATGACAGCCGTCCCCTGCAGGGAACGCGAAACGTTCGCGGAAAACGGCGTTGCCTGTTTCGACCAGCCTTCCGTTCTGGATTTCGACGCGATTTCAACGGTTTTCGTGCCGATCATCTTTTCAAAACGCTGGGCGGTCTGTTCGTTGTTCTGCGACAAAATGATTTTCGCCGCCGTCGTGGAAATGATCGTTTCCAAATCGTCCTTGCCGTATTGGCCGGAAATTTGCCCCAAATCTTGCCCGATCAGCAGGTACGACACTTTTTGACCGCGGCCGACCGCGGGGCCGTCTTTGACCGCGCCCAGCTTTGGCATTTGCGGAAATTCGTCGAGTACGAACAGCGTCGGGAACGGACCCGTTTTCGATCCGTCGGCCTGTTTGAAATTGGGCGGGTTCGCGATCAGGAAGTTCGACATCAATTCGACAAACGTGCCGGTGATGATGTTCAACGCGCGCGCGTCAACCTGGTTCACCGACAGGTAAATCGCGATGGATTTCATTTCGCCGGTGATCGGGTCTTTCATTCCGCGCAAGTCTTTGAAAATGAAATCGCTCATTTTCGTGCGCGACCGCACGGCGGAGTTTTTGAAAATACCGATGCCGGTCAAAGCCGTTGACAGAATGGAGCCGCGTTCCTTGTCCGGCGTGCCGGACAGCTGGTTCAATTCGACAACGGCGCGGTGGGCGTAACCGTAGCGTTTGCATTCGGCGACGGCCTGATCCAGCATATCTCGCATCGGGTCGGCCAGCGCGGCCATTTGGTCGCCCTCTTCGGTTTTGCGTTTGATTTCCGCGGCCATTTGCATTTGCGCTTCGGTCAGCCAGTCCAAAATCATGGCGATGCACGGTTCCGCGCCGACCCAGTTTTCGGGCAGCATTTCCCATGTGCCGACGGGAACGTAGTTGTTCAGATCCAACGTGCCGTTGCGCAGATGATCCAACGCTTCGGCCGCGTCGGCGTCCGTCATTTCCATATAGTAGCCTTCCAGCACCTCGCGGTCTTTGTCGTCCAGCTTTCCTTCGTACAGGCGGCCGATGAAATAATCGTTCGCGCGGGCGTGTTCGCATTTGCCGACGACGAAATGAATGAAGCCCGTCAAGGCGTTCCGGCCTGTTTTCGCCCAGTGCGGATCCGCGCCGCCCTTGGGTTCTTCGACCAGAACGTTCACCATGGAATCGACGTACATATCGCGGGCGGGGCCGAACGGCGGCAGACAGGTGTTCGACAGCATATTCCAGCTGGGGTAGTAAATGCCTTTGTCGGGTTCGTCCTCCGCGCCCCAGTTGATGACGAACACGGGGCCGATCGTCTGGCGATACCCGCTGGTTTTATAGCACAGTTCGGGTTTCGGGTCGTTGACGATGATGCTGATGTTGTTGGATTCAAAAATCGTGGGCATAACGACGCCGACGGTTTTACCGGTGCCCGGCGGCGCCAGAACCAGAACGGACAGCGTTTCGGGCAACCGCAGCAATTTGCCGTGCCAACGGCCTAAAACGACGATGAACCCGCGGAACAGCCCCATTTTTTCGATGTCTTTTTTCGTCGCGATATGGCCGGCGCCGTGAATGGTGGACAACCACGAATGCGGGTTGGTCAGCAATCCGGTCGTCAAAATGATCGCGAACGAAAACAGCGGCGTGACCGGCAGCCAGAAATAAAAGGGCAGGTCGTTTTGCGCTTTGAACGCCTTGACGATCCATTTCCAGTAAACGCCCAGCAGGTACATCGGCTGGATCGCGGCCTTTTTCACGAATCGCCAAATCAAAGCCATGGTTTCCTGACTGATGCCGCGGGGAATCAGGTTCGTCATGGCGAATGACAGAATCGCCAGCAGATACGACACGACCAAAGCGATGGTGACGGTTGTCACCACCCATTGTATTGCGGCTTCTCTTTCAGCCCATTCCTCACCCGATTTGGCCATTTAAGGGGACTTCTCCTTGGAAACGATACAAAAATCTTCTATCAGCATACAGGAAACAAGAACAAAAATCTACATTCTCCGGCGACTTTTCCGCCAGAATGGCACAGAAAGGTAAAAAAAGAATAACAAATCAGCCGACAACGCCGGAAACGCTGTGATACAAACCGTCGTCGGGGGACGAAACGCGCGATACGGAATCCTGCAAAGCGGCGATTTCGTCGGGGCCGCCGTCCTCGTAACGGCAGACGGTGACTTTTAATCCGTTCCAAACCTCGAACATATCTTCGGCATTGATGATCGTGCCTTGGCGGATGACGACCATGGGTTTGATTTCCATGCCGCGCGCTTCGCCGGTCAGAATGTCGGCCAAAGCGTCGCGCGCGTTCAAAACGACGCGGACGGGGGAAATGCGGTGGTTGCTTTCGGAAAACCACAGCGGTTCTTCGTCGTTGAAACGTTCTTCGTCCGCCAGCCAGTCGCCGCTTTCCGAATCGATCAGGCACAGCAGGATGTGGTTGGCCGCGACGGCGACAAAGTCGATCTTCTTGCCCGCGATCTTGGCGTCCGAAATCAGGCGGTAGCCGGCGGAGCGCAGAATGTCCATGACGGAACCGCCGGAAGAGGTCGGCGCGGCGCTTTTGGCCGCCGGCGCGGGCGCGCTTTCCGTATGGCGTTTTTCCGGCGCGGGCGCGTGTTTGTGTTCGTGTTTGTGCGGTTCGGCGTCTTTGGGCTTTTCCTTTTCCGCCTCTGGCTGTTTTTCGGGCGGCTTCACCCGTCCCGTCGCCGCGCGGACGGCGGGCGGCCGTGTCTGCTTGTAGGATTTTTTCTTGGTCACTTTCGGGCGGGCGGCGTTTTTCGCCTTTTTCCGGTCGATCCATTTGCTGCGCATCCATTTGAACGGGAACAGCAAAATGATCTTGAACCACTTCATCCACGAAACCGTGCACAGAATCGCCCATCCGGTCAGCCACACGGGCAGGACGGCGAAAATGGAAATGACGAACATCCATTCCCGCAACGACTGGATCACCCATCCGTTTTGCCACAAACGCCAGATGTACGACCAGTGTTCCGGCGACATCGGATTGAATTTCCAAATCGAAATCATCATGTGCTGGAACCAGATGACGTATCCGAACGTCCAGATGAACAGGATGAAGAATATTCGCAGTATGGCAAAAATCGTTTTCACGGCCGCGCCCTCCGGTTCCCTATTCCTGATCCGAAGCCATCAGATCCAGAATGGCGACGGCGACGGCGTCGTTCAATTTCTGGTCGGACGCGGGCTGGGATTTGATGTATTCAAGCAGCGCGCCCGTGTCGGGCAGGGATTGCGTCCGGCACGATCCCATGCGCAACACGGAAATGTCCCATTCGGCCAGCGCGTTCATCAAATCGTCCGGATTCGCGACGTTCGCGTGATCCAAAATCATGCAACAGTTGACCGACAGGCCGGCGTATTGCGGCATATGCGCTTCAATGTATTCGTGCAGTTTGGCTTTGGCGTCGATCAGCGGGCGCAAAGGCGAGGGGATGTCCCCTTTTTCCGTATGCCACACCGGCGGATTCGCGGATTCGTCAATCGTCCATTCGCGTCCCTCCGTGGGGCCTTCGCACAGCAGGAAAACGCCTTCTTGCGTGACGGCGAACGTGTTGACGGGGAAAGAGCCCACTTTCATTTGACGCAGAATGAAAATGTGTTCTTTTTCAAGCTGTTGCGCCAGCTTTTCCCATAAATCGAAACGGGCGGCCGCTTCCTCTTCTTTGGAATTTGTTGCGGGTGCGGGGCGGCGGGAGGCGCTGTTGTCGGTCGCGACTGCACCGCTGTCGGCGGGGGCGTGGTGGTGTTCCGTGATTGCGCGCTGAACGTTCGTTTTTTTTCCGCGCAGTTGGTCAATGTGCTGCATTTTCTGCGCGGAAACGTGCATTTTAGGCTGTTCCTTTTTGGGTGCGGCAACCTTTTTGTCGGCGGGACCCAGCGCGGCGGCCAAAGATTTCGCCTGCATCTTCGCTTTTTTACGGTTTTGCAAGTACACCAGCGGCAAACGGAACAAGCCGCCCGACGAATGAACGATGAACCACGTCGCGAAATACGCCGGTAGCAATCCCAGAACGGCGATGAAAAACATCACTTCCTTTGGTTTGTGAAACACCCATCCGCTTTGCCATTTATTCCAGATGTGTATCCAATGGCGCGCGGAGGAAATATCGAAACGCCAGAAATACAGGAAAACGCCGCGCGCGATCAAATAAAACAGAACGGCGCTGACGGCCGCGGAAAAAAGCAGGCGGAAGTAATGTGTTTTCCCTTTTTTCATAGGTCAATCCCGTAAAGTGAAGAACTGTCAATAGAATATTGATTATTCCGGAAAAAGTCAAAAAGAAAGGGAGCGCGCAGCCCCCTTTCCATGAAGAAACGCTACGCGCCTCTGCCGTTTCGCCGTTTGTTCAGCGCGGCGTTGACCTGCGTGTTTGTCTGTTCGCGCGTCGCGGGCTGATTCGTTTTCTGGCGGTATGCCGAATTCATTTGTTGACGCAGGTTCATCAAAGTTTTCAGGTTCGAACTTTGGTTGGCGGTCGCTCGCGTCGCCCGATCGAACGAACGTCTGGCTGATTTTTTCGCACTGTCGTTTGATTTCGCCCGTTCGCCGAAATTCTTGGTGGAGATTTTACTGCGTTTTTTATTCGCGTTGGTGTGTTTGTTGCCGCGGAGTTTCTTTTTGGCTTTCGATTTGTTTTTAATGATGCCGTCCGTGACTTTGGTGTCAACGCCGGTTTCCTTTTGCATCGCGGCCAAAGCCCGTCTGTCGCCCACCAATTCGGCGCGCGCCTTGCGTCCTTCCGGCGTTTGGGCAAAGTCGGGATTCTTGGCGACGTTTTTACGGTATTCGACTTCTTTTTTCAAAGAGTCGAGCGTCATTTTATCGAAAGCTTCCTGATTTTTGCCTTCGGGCGTCTTGGGATATTTGCGTTTTGAAACGTTCTTTTTGACTTTGTCGTATTGTTTTTCCGTGTTCTTCGCTTTGGCTTCGTTGCGTTTCAGTTGAGCCGGATCAACGCTTTGCCGTTCGTCGCCGTTACGGTTGTTGTTCCGGTCGGACGCCGCCGCTTCGGCGGTGAAGCTGCCCTGACGGCCGGCGTTGTTTTTGTCGTTGCCTTTGTTTTGATCTTTGTTCTGCGTGTTCGGTTTGGGCTGGTTGCCGCCGTTTGCTTTGCCGTTGTTGTTCTCGGCGCTCAACGCTTGCGGGTTTTTGGCCTTGCCGTCCATGGCCTTGTTGACCCAGCGGGTGCCGGTGTCGATGTAATGTCCCACCCATTGCAGATTGGCGATGAACCAGTTGCTCAGCGCGCCGCTGAACGCGTCCACCATAAAATCGGAAATGTTGTCGGACGCTCCCCAATCATAAGGCGTGTAGCCGGGGGATTTCTTTTTCTTTTTGTCTTCTTCCTCTTCGGCGGTAAACTCGCCCTGTTTGCCTTCGGGCTGTTGTTCCTGTTCCTGCTCTTTTTCCTCTTCCGCGGGTTGCGCCGAAAATTCGCCTTTTCCCTCTTTTGCCGGTCGATCGGCAAGGTTTTTTTCATCAGCCATGGGAACCTCCTTCAGAAACGGAATACTTTAATTATCAGTATATGAAGAGAATTTTTTTTTGTCCAGAGTGTCATCAAAATTTCACACAAACGGTTTCGCGTCAAACTTTCAGGTTTTTCAAAAACGTGCCCAGACGTTTGTTGACGGCCATGGCGTCCTTGGCGTCCGGTTTGACCAACCCGAAAAACTTTTTGGGCATTTTTTCCATCAGAATCGGTGAAAAGAACAACGGATTGGTGATCAGGGTTTTGTATGCCTTGTCCGGATCTTTTTTGGCAAACGTGAAATAGTTTTTAACCAATTTTCTGGCGTTGACGGGAAAACGTTTGCGTTCGATCGCGGCGACGAAAGCGGCCATGACTTCGCGTTCGTCCGCGTCGATTTGGCGGATGCCGTCCGCGATTTTCTGGTTTTCTCGCCGCATGTCCTTCAGGCGCAGTTTCTCCTGAATGATCTGCATATCCACCATGACGGTCAGATAGGCGATGATCAGTTGCTGCGCGGGGGACAGCGTTTCCTGATCGCGAATCCGGTTCAGTTCCGTCTGGATGACCTGTTCCAACGGCGCGCGGCTGGCGACGACGCGCTCGAATCCGGGGATGAACGGTGCCATTTCATGAAAATCGTCCAATATGGCGAAAAACAGATCGTCGTCCACTTCGCCAACGATCCGTTCGGCGTCCGCGACATCTTCGGGCAGCTCAACCATCATTTGCGGATAGGCGTACCCGTCGTGTTTCGCCTGTTGTTGCGAATAGATGCGCGCGTAAACGTACAGAACCAGCAACTTGTCCGTCACTTTTTCCCGCCGTTCCAGCTCGCCCAGAATGTCTTTGGGCAGGTCGTAAATGAATTTTTTGACCTGCGGCGCGGCCTTTGCGGCGCGCGAAACGGATTCGGCGAAAGTCGGGCGGCGCGGTTGTTCCGCGGGTTTCGGCGCCTGCGGCGCGGGCGCGGGGGCGGCCGGTTGGACGGGGCGTTTGACGGGGACTTTCACCAACACTTTTTTCGCAGGCGCGACCGCGGCCGGAGCGGGCGTCGCCGCGACGGGGCGTTTGACCAATACTTTTACCCGTTTGACCAAAACCTTTTTAACGGGGGCGGGTGTTTGTTGTTGCGGATCCATGAATGTCCCGATAGCTCTGTGTGATCGCGTCCAGTGTAAGAGAATATTGCGTTGAAGTCAAAAGGCTTCTGTGCCAGTATTATAAAAAAATCGGTGAAAGGCAACCTTTTCCGGCCGTTTGTCCAAAAATCAAAAAAGTGTCACAATTCTTTGACCTTTTTTGTACTATCCTGAAAAAAATAGGATTCCGGCAGGTTTCGGATAACGGCTGTTTTTCCGTCCCCGCGGTTGATGTTTCAAGGCTTCGCCTGAAAGGATGTTCGGCATGAAAAAATACAAAAACAAATGCAGAATGATTGTGCTGTTGTATATGCTGATCGCGGTGTGCTTCCTGTCGGTCGCGCCGGTTCGCCTCGCTTTCGCGGATGCCGAAACGTTGCCGTTTACGCCGGCCGAAGAAATGAGCGAACAGTGGCGGGAGGACTGCTCTTTGGCGAAGCTGGAGGGCGATGCGATCGGCGACCGGTGGTGGAAACCGATATTGACGACCGTGCTGGACGCGTCCGTCGGCGTCGGCAACAACGTGTTCGACAAGGTTGCGAAGGGCGCCGAATCGCTGATGGTTGTCGGCGTCGGGTTGTGGCTTGTCGTGTTTTCGCTGAAAACATTGGGGGCGATGACCGAATCCGACCCGATGGACAACATGACGAAAATCGGCGGCATGATGTTAAAGGCCGGTTTCGCGTCCGCGTTGCTGAACCACCGCGATTTCTTTTTTGAATATTTTGTCGCGTCCGTGGTGCAGGCGGGGGCGGGTTTTGTGGATTCCAGCACGATCTCGTCGGCGATCGGCGGTGCCGCGCCGACGGAAATCACCATGTCCGGCGGCGGATTGGATTCGGTCAAAACGGCTTTGCTGGCCATGGCGGATTCCATTCACGACACCATCGCCGGCGTGATGGCGCGCGCGAAGTATCTGCAATGCGCCGGCATTATTCACAAGTTTTCCATCCCCATTCTGGGCGACTTCGGACCGTTCCAGGATCCGAAGATTTGGGCGTCCGGATGTATGATCTGGCTGGGCGCGTTGTCGTTCATGGTGATGTTCCCGTTCTGGCTGATCGACGCGTGTTTCCGTTTGGGGATCGTCGCGGCGATGTCGCCGCTGTGCATCGCCGCGTGGGTGTGCCCCGCGACGCGCGATTTCACGTCCAAGGGATTTTCCATGCTGTTGAACGTGGCGTTCACGTTCATGATGCTGCGCATCACCATGGCGATCGCGGTCAAAATGCTGACCGGTGCCACGGGGTTGGAGGATCTGTCCACGGATGATGCCAGTAAAACGCGCGCGGTGTGCACGTTCCGCTGGATGCATTTCGGCGACGAAGACGCGTGCGAGGGAATCGACGTTCCGGGGACGAACAATATGTGGATGTATCTGGTCTGCGTCGTGTACGGCTGGATGCTGATGAAGAACAACAGTTCGATCGCCGGACACTTCGCCGGTGCGCAGTTCGCCGACAATATGGCGTTCCAGGCGGCCAAGGGCGCGGGCAGAATCACCGAGGATGTCGGCACCAAAGGGTTTAAGCTGGCCGGCGCGGTAAAGGATCGCGTCCAAAACCACCGCGACCGCAAAGCCGCGCGCATCTATGAAACCGACCAGCGCAAACGCGCCGCGGCGGCGAACGGCGGGCCCGCTTACAACCCGTCCAAACAGGATCAGAAAAACCTTGATTGGGCGACGAAGCGGTTGAAAAAATCGCGTCTGGGCGCTTTGGACACCAACGGCAATGAAACGGAAACATTGCACAAACTGTTGGAAAACAGCAAAACCAGAACCGCTTTGCGTATGGGCGAAAAGCTGAAAAACAATACGGTCGGTCAGATTTGGAGCGGCGCGAAATCGAACCGGATGCAGGATTTCGGCGTGACGTATCAACAGCGCAGTCAGGCGGAATTGCAGAAACTGGCGTCCGTCCCGACCGGAAAGGGCGACGGCACGACATCGACGGAACAGCGCAACTTCACCAAATCGGCGCGCGCGAACGCGACGGTGGCGCAGGTTCAAAACAATGTGAACCGGCGCACCTACGCCAGCACGCCGCAGGGACAGAACCAGCGGGCGTACGACCAGATGACGCTGGACACGATGAAGAAAGAGGCCGCGTACCGCGACAAAGTCGCTCAAACCGCCGGTTACGTCAATTCCACGCAGGGGTTGAAGGATCAGCAGGAACTGATTCAGGAAAAACAGGCCTTGCGCGACATGAAACAGAAAACAGGAGTGGATGACGACATTCTGACGAAGACATTCTGATCAAGGGGCGGTCGCGTTTTAACGGCCGCCGAACCGGAAACGCTTTCCGATATGTGAAATTGGGACGGGACAAATGTTGAAAACGTTGATGACATTTTTGAAAAAGGGGCTGAACGCGCGTGTTTTGTGCGCGCTGGCTTCGGTTCTGTTGCCGGTTTTGCTGTCGGGATGCAGCGAAATTTCCGATGGATCGCAGGGCGAAGAAGCCGCTCGCGTCGAAAAGGAAACGATGGATTGCTGGCTGTGTCCGCTGTTTGAAATGGGATTCAATATTGCGGATCAGTTTTCAAAATCGTTGGTGCAGTCCGTTTCCAAAAGCGCCGTTTCCCTGCTGGGCGTCGGGTTTGGGTTGTGGCTGGCGATTTTCATTTTGAAATTCGTCGGGTCGATGAAAGAACCGGACACCTATCAGTATTGGCGCGAATTGGCCAGTCAGGCGTTTTTGGCGACGCTGGTCGCCGCGATGTTGCGCGATTTGGGGGCGGGCAGCGGATCGTCCGTTTTGAAAATGATCGTCGAACCGGTCTTTGCCGGTTTTGTGGACACGGGGTTGATGATCATCAACGCGTCGGGTAGCGATCTGCCCTGTTCGCCGGGGGGCGGGCCGAAAAGCGGCATGATCTGCCTGATCACGGCGTTGCAGGGCAAATTGAACATTTCGATCGGTTTTTCGTATCTGGCGATCATCGCGGGGCCGACGATTTTTATTATACTGGTCGGCGCGGGCATTTATCTGGTGTCGATCTTTATGATGATCTATTTCCCGCTGTTGCTGTTGGATTGCGTGATCCGGTACTGCTTCATCGTGGCCATGTTGCCGCTGTGCCTGACGGCGTTTTGTTTCAAGGCGACGCGAAACTTTTCCGCCAAGGGAATGGAGCTGCTGGTTCAAATCGGGCTGGGCACCGTCGGAATGTGCGTTTTTTGCGCCGTGGCGGTGGAGGTCGTCAAAAAATATATGGACGCGTATCTGCCGTATATGACGCATCCGCTGGATATGCTGTCCGATCCCAGTCTGTTCCAAAACGCGATTTTCGGTCCCGGAATCATCGGCCTGATTTTCATTTTCACGTTCCTGATTTTCTTCGCCGATGTCATTTTGGATTTGATGCAGAGCTTTTCGGGCGGCGCGGCCGGTTTGGGCAAAACGGCGGCCGCCACCTATGGCGGTGTCAAAGGCGGCGCCAAGCTGGGCGCCAAGATCGGTAAATTCGCCGCCAACCGCGGTTTGCGTCATTGGTCGCGTCAGGACATGAAAGCCAAAGAAGCGTTGGAGGCCAAGCAGGCGTCGGGACAGCAATTGTCAAAAAGCGAACAGAAACGTTTGGATCGCGCCAACGAAAACCTGCAGGATCGCGGTTATCTGGCCAAAGGGGCGGACGGCCAGTTGCACAAAACGCAGGCATATACCGGTTTAAAAAATTCCGCGCACAACGGGGTTCGGAACTGGGCGGCCGGCGTGGCGCAGGACTGGAATTCCGGCCCGCTGTCGCAATCGGTTGACCGCCACGACCACGGCAAAGACGGAAAGGGCGGCAACACGGCGTCCGATAATTACAAAGGCGCGCTGGACGAAGATTGATGAGAGGCAGGGCGGCACAGTATTTGGTATTGGGAGGAGGGATTCTTCTTTTACAGGCGGATTTCGTCAAACGGACGTTGCAATCGTCGTCTTTTCAAACCGTTGTGGCGGGAACCGTTGCCGTGTTGTTGGTTCTGGCGGTGGCCGTGATGGTGATGGCGGAAAAAAGGAATAAAAATCGGGACGGCGGTTCCGATGCGTAAGGAAAGGTTTTGGCACATGACAAAACATTTGGGATTGAACAAATTCATAATCGGATTGCTGCTGTGCTGCGGCGTGTTCGTCTGTGCCTTTTCCACGCCCGCCGCGGCGGAAAACACGATGAACGACGCGACCATGGAAGCGTTTTGCGACACATGGGACAAAAACATCGCGGATTATTCGGATCAGGAGCACTGCTGGGGCTGTCACATCTTTCTGCTGTTTTTCGACGCCGCGAACAAAACGGCGGGGCAAATCAACGCCGCGCTGTCCGATCCGCTGGGCGACGTGATCAACATCGGCGTCGGGCTGTTTCTGATCGTGCAGACGCTGATGCTGTTCAGCAACGTCGGCGACGCCCCCAGCCCGATGGAATATCTGACAAAGGTCGGCGGTATGCTGGTCAAGGCCGGTTTCGGGTGGTGCTTTTTAAAGGGCGGGTCGGCGATGGCGTTCGATTACATCGTCAACCCCGTTTTAACGGCCGCGGCACAATTGTCGGGCGATATATTGACATCGTCCGGCGCGGACGGCGGCGGATGCACCATGCCGTCGTCGGTGTCGTCGTCCAAAACGCTGCCGATGGGGACGGAAGTCCGTGAATCGCTGAAATGCATGATTGAAAAAATCGCGTCCGGCATGGCGGAAAGTCAGGCGGTCGCGCAGGGGTTGCGGTGCGGTGCGTTTTTCTGGCTCAAACTCCCCGTTTTGAAATGGTACGTTCCCAACCCGCTGATGTGGGGCGTCGGGATGCTGTTCGGGTGTATGTTCTGGTTCATTTCGTTCATGTTCCCGATCGCGATGATGGACGTCATTTTCCGTATCGGCCTGCTGGTCGGGATGCTGCCGCTGTTCATCGTGGCGTGGATTTTCCCGATCACGTCGCGCTACGCCAAAACGGCGTGGAACATTTTCCTGCATTCGTGCATGGTGTTCGCCATAACGGGCGTGATCATCAGCATGATCACCGCCATGTTGGAAAACGCGTGGAACGGCAGCGACGGCGGGGCGATGGGATCGTTTATGGAGAAGATGAGATCCAGTTCGTACGTTGAAGCGTGGGACGAATTGCTGGCGGATGGCGGCGTGTTAGGCCTGTTTATGGTTTTGGCCTGCACGGTGTGGGCGATATACGTCGCGCCGATCGCGGACGATCTGTCCGGCAAATTCGTCGGCGCGGAGTTTTCCAGCAACTGCGCCGTCAAGGCTGTTCGCGGCACGTTGTTCTTTATCCTTGACGTCATTTTGATGATCATCACGATCATTACGCTGGGGGCGACATCGTGTATGTACCTTGTCCGGATTATGAAAAACGTCGCGGACGGGTTGGATAAGGCCGATAAGCTCAGACGACGTTTGGAAAAGATCAAGAAATTCCGCAAGCGGATGCTGAAGATTCAGCGCAAGGCGCAGCAGGTCAAACAGAACGTTCAAAGAGCCGAAGCCGCGTTCGCCGGCGGGCAGAGCTGACGCCCGTTTCGGGTTTGCAAAATGTCGAAAGCCCCGTTTCACGCGGGGCTTTTGCGTGTTTCGCCCGATTTTTTGCACGCCAAGTGTTGTATTTTTTTTTGAAAACGGCTATAAACAGGAAAGTGTCGGCGTTTTTCCGGCCGTTGGTTGACAGATTAAGGAACAATGTGAATGGAAGAGATCATCTTTCCGAATCAGATTCGTATGTATCGCCGCGTGCGCGGCCGTTCCATGCAGGAATTGGCGGATTTTCTGGGCGTCAGCCTGTCCGCCGTCAGCAAAATCGAAAAAGGCTACCGCCGCATTGATCAGGAACAGCTGGTTCGCATCGCCGAATTTCTGGATTGTCCGCTGCAGGAAATCTTTGTCAACGAAGCCAGTTCGCAGCCCGATGTTGTTCAGGCGTGGCGCCGCGAACAGGAACGCCGCAACCGCGTCAACGAACGCGGCGGGCTGAAAATGCTGGGGGCGGGGTTGCGCTATATCCGCGGTCAGAAAAACCTGACGCTGGCGGATGTCGCCGACGGTTCCGAACTGACCCTGTCCGTTTACCACCGCATCGAAATGGGACAGCGCGAAGTGTCCGAGGATGAAATTTCCAGAATCGCCCGCGCGCTGGGATATACCAACGACGAATTGCAAAAACAGATTTACGATCTGGACAAGGCTGGCGCGCTGGAGGAATTCATTCAGCGCAACGACGCGCGGTATCGCGCCGCGGCCGGCGTCAAATCCGGCTATCCTGAACTGCCCGTGGCCAAATCCGCGGCGGTAAAGCAGGAAAAGGCCGAGGTCACTTTGCAGATTTACGGTCAGGGCGGCGAAAACGGCACGGTGATCATCGACCGTCAGGCGCCGCTGGGCACGGTCGCGTGCTGCGCGGGCGCGGTCAATCCGATGTCGGCCTACGCCGTGTCGCTGTGCACCCGCCGTTTGGGGAATTTGCTGCCCGCCCGATCCGTTTTGATCGTCGATCCGACGAAAATGGTCGGTTTGGGCGACATCGCGGTCATGTATGTCAATGAAACGGAAGCGCGGCTGATCAGCGTGCGCGAGGATATCGACGGCAAGCTGTTCGGCGTTTTGTGGAATCCGGAGGAAAAAATCGAAATCCCCGAAGACAAGGCGGCCGCTTTGCACCGCGTCGTGCAGATCAACCTGCCCTGATCCGGCGCCAGCCGTCGTTTAAAAACCGCCGCGGATTAAATATATGTTAATCTGCGGCGTTGTAGTATCGGACGGATATCCCTTGAACAGGGACGATCGCTGACGCCTGTTGGAGAAAAAATGAGCCCGCCGAAAAAGGACATGAAAAAATGGAAGCCGAAATTCCCCGGCGCGGCGAGCGACGGGGAAGAGGATCCGTATGTAACGGCGCAGCGTTTCATCAACGTTTACAGGCAGCTGCACGTCCTGCGCGAAGATTTGGTCACGCGCTATAACGATATGCTGCTGGGCATCAGCGCGGACGCGCGTGCGACGCTGACGGACATCCCCGGCGGGCGGGACGTTCGCGACTATCTGGAATATCTGGAACACCAGAAATACGGGGACGATTACGTCGCCGAAGAGGCGGAGGAGGAAGTCTTCGTTTCCCGCGAGGAAAAAGCCAAGGCGAAAGCGATCGCCGACGCTTTGTCGTCTGCGCAGGAAAAAATGAACCAAAACCAGATCGCCGTGATGCAGCAGGCGCAGGAGGAATCGCGCCGCAATATGGAATTGCTGGCGAAAACGCTGTCCGAAGCCAGACAGGATCCGTCCCGCCGCGACGAAGTCGCCGAGCTGGCGCAGTCTTTGAAAAAGGCCAAAGAGGACTATTCCGTTTTCACGACCCGCCTGACCGAAGGCGCGTCCGGCGAACAGGAAAGCGTTCAGGAAAAATTGCGTATGCAGTACGCGCAGGCGCAGGCCGTGCCTGCCGTCGTCCAGCTGCAGGTGCAGGGCGGCAGCGTGCAGGGCGGTTTGGAACAGCTGTCCGCGGCCGGATCGCAGGGGTTGGACGCTTTGGTCAACGCGTTGACGCAGGCGCAGGTCAAATCCGCGGAGATACAGGCCAAAACGCAATCGGAAACAATGGCCAAAATCTTTTCGCAAAGTCAGGAAATGACGGCGCGCGCGATGGCCGAGGCGTTTTCCAAATCCCAGCAGAACGCGGCCGAAGTGCAGGGAAACCTGATCGCGCGGGCGATCGCGGATTCCCAGAAACACGCGAACGAAACGCTGGCGGCGCTGTTTTCGTCGATACAAAAGGGCGGTATGGCCATGCCTGTGGCGGCGGCCGGAACAGCGCAGCCGATTCAGATGCAAATGCCGCAAATCGTGATTGAAAACAGCAATCTGGCGTCGGCGCAATCGTCGGAAGCGATCGCCGCGCAGGCCAAGGCGATGGCGCAGGCGCAGATCGAAGCGCAAAAAGAAATTCTGGAAATGCAGAAAAAGGCCATGTTGGAAACGGGCGGAACGCCGGTGTCCAACGGCGGCGGAATGTCGGCGGCGGAACAGGCGAAGCTGATCGCGGATGTCGTGGCGCAAACGCAAAGCGCGGTTTTGACGGAAACGATGGGGCAGCTGATGCACAGGCAGGAGGAATCCCAGCGTTTCCAAGCGACTTTGATGGCCGAAGCGTTTTCCAAACAGACGCAGGAAATCGCGATGGCGTTGTCGAACGCGCAAAAGGCCGTGCGCAATGAAACGCTGGCGACGCAGGCGCAGGCGGTCGCGCAGGCGATGATGCGCGCCCAAACGGCGACGCAATCGGAAACGATCACGGCGCAGGCCAAGGCGATCGCGACGGCCATGTCCGAATCTCAAAACGCTTTGCAGGCCGAAGCTTTGGCGACGCAGGCGCGCGTTGTGGCGCAGGCGGTCGCGGAATCGCAGGCGGGCGTCCAGCATGACGCTTTGGCCGAACAGGCGCGCGTCGTCGCCGAAGCGATGTCGAAATCGCAGGCGGGCGTTCAGGCTGAGGCTTTGGCGACCCAAGCCCGCGTCGTGGCGCAGGCGGTCGCGGAATCCCAAGCCGGCGTGCAAAAGGAAGTGTTGGCGGAACAGGCGCGCGTCGTCGCCGAGGCGCAGGCGGGGATTCAGCGCGACGCTTTGGCCGAACAGGCGCGGATTGTGGCGGAAGCGCAAGCGGGGATTCAGCGCGACGCTTTGGCCGAACAAGCCCGCGTCGTCGCCGAGGCGCAAGCCGGTGTCCAGCGTGATGCTTTGGCGGAACAAGCGCGCGTTGTGGCGGAAACGCAGGCGAATGTTCAGCGCGATGTTTTGGCGGAACAAGCCCGCGTCGTTGCTGAAGCCATGGCGGAATCGCAGGTGGGCGTTCAAACGGACGCCTTGGCGCAGCAGGCGCGCGTCGTGGCCGAGGCGATGGCGCAGCAGCAAAGCGCGTCTTTGAACGAAACGGTGGAACTGATCAGCCGCAAACAAATGGATCAAACGTCGGCTTTGGCGTCCGCTTTGGCCAAGCAGCAGGCAAAAACGCAGGAAGCTTTGCGCGACCAGACGGGCGTTTCGCCGCAGCAACCGCCGGCCGATCCCGTCCACGAATATTACGACACGCCGTACACGTCGGGATACGACGCCGCGGCGGTCGAACAGCCCGCGCCGGCCGCGCCGGAACAGGCGTCGGAGCAGAGGGCGGAGAAAAAAGCGGAAAAGACGAACGCTTTGCCGAAAATGGATTTGTCCGATTGGAACGCCAATTTGGACGAAGCGTTGTCCCTGTCGCAAAAAGCGGCGGAAGAGGCCGGATACGATCTGGACGACAACTGGGGGTACGGATACGCCGACGCGGCCAGCGAAAACGTGGATTATTCCGCCGCCGGACAGGACGGCGAAGTCTATAACTATCAGGACACCGAGGGGTACGAGGGGGATCAGTCCGTCGCGACCGAGGATCAGGGGCTGTACGGGTACGTTGCCGCCGGAAATTACGGTTCGTACTATTACACGGACGAAAACGGGTATCCGTACTATATGGACGCGAACGGTCAGGCCTACTATGTCGATGAAGGCGGCCACGCCTACTATATGGATGAAAACGGGCAGGCGGTCTATTTCGATCCGGCCGTCGCCGCCGATCAAACACGGGACGCGTCCGCCTATTACACGGATGAAAACGGCAACCCGTACTATTTGGACGCGCAGGGCAACCCCTATTACGTTGACGAAAACGGTCAAGCCTACTATGTCGATGAAAACGGGCAGGCGGTCTATGCCGACGCGGGCGCGGCGGAACAAACGGCCGAAAACGCGGAAACGTCCGCGGCATATACGGACGAAAACGGCAATCCGTACTATGTCGATGAGAACGGCAATCCGTATTATCTGGACACGAACGGCGTTCCCTATTACGTTGACGCGAACGGCGCGCCTTATTACGTTGATGAAAACGGAACGCCGTACTACGTCGATGAAAACGGCACCCCGTATTATCTGGATGCGCAGGGCAACCCCTATTACGTTGATGAAAACGGCCAAGCCTACTATGTCGATGAAAACGGGCAGGCGGTCTATGCCGACGCGGGCGCGGCGGAACAAACGGCCGAAAACGCGGAAACACCGGAGCAAGAGGGCGGAGAAAACGCCGCCGAACCGCAAACGCCGGCCGCCCCCGTCGCCTATACGGCCGAAGACGGCAGCACGTACTATTTGGACGCGAACGGCGAACAATGCTATCCCGACGAACAGGGGAACTTCTATTACCTTGACGCGTCTGGCACGGCCTATTATCGCGACGCGCAGGGGAACGCGTATTACACGGACGGATTGGGCAACGCCTATTACACGGGCGAGGACGGGCGGCCGTATTACGTCGATCAGGCGGGCGAGCGCGTTTATTACGCGGATATCGACGACGAAACGCAAAAGATTTTGGACGAATTGCAGGAAACGGCCGAACCCGATCCCGTTCCCGCCGCCCCCGAACCGGAAGAGGAAGAAGAGCCGGAACTGCCGCCGGAACAGCTGGAAGAGCCCGCTTTGATTGAGGATGAAGCGGCGGAAGAGGAAGAAGAGCCTGAACTGCCGCCGGAACAGCCGGAAGAACCGGTTTTGATCGAGGATGAAACGGCGGAAGAGGAAGAAGAGCCTGAACTGCCGCCGGAACAGCCGGAAGAACCGGTTTTGATCGAGGATGAAACGGCGGAAGAGGAGGAAGAGCCTGAACTGCCGCCGGAACAACCGGAAGAACCGGCTTTGATCGAGGACGAAAAGGCGGAAGAGGAAGAAGAACCGGAGCTGCCGCCGGAACAACCGGAAGAAATCGCCGTTCCCGACACTTCCGATGTTCCCGACGTTTCCGACGCTCCCGCTCCCGCCCCCGCGGCGGCTTTCGTCGAACCCGCGCCGTCGTTCGCGCTGGCTGGATCGCCGGTGCGTTTGGAAATGCCCGTTCCGGAAAAGCCGTTGAAAACGATACTGGTTTCGACCGTTCCGTTCGTTTTCGGATCGGCCGTCCGTTTCAACCCGCGGAATACGGAACCCGAACCGGCCGTTCCGCCGGACAACGTCGTCGTGTCGCTGATCAAAGACGGCGACGATCCGTATTTCAAAGGATAGTGTTTGCATTTTCGCAATGAAACATAATATATATGAAACAAAGGGACTCTAACGCGGAAAAGGAAATGGCAGAAAAGGAAATACCCGAAGCTTTGTCGTCGCTGTTTGAAGCCGTTCTGGCGTATCAGGATACGCAAGAGGGGCTGGGGCGTTTGCGTTCCGTCGCGCAATCCGTTTTCGGCGACCGGTGGCGCGAACAGATCGGCGGAATTCTGTCCGATTGCCCCGAATCCCAGCAGGCGAAAGTCAAATCGAACATCGACAGGGCGTTGACGTATGAAAAGGCCGGTTCCGTTTGGGCGGAAGTGTCGCGTATGCTCGACCCCCGCCGCCAACTGGACGCCGCGCAGGTCAAGGCGCGTCTGCCGGAAATGCAGCGCTGGCTGTCCATTTTCGGCAAAGCGGGGCAGGATCTGGTCGCCCGTTTGCAGGCCAAGCTGGCGCAAACCGAATCCGCACCGGCGACGGGCGGTTCCGTTGTCGCGTCCAATTACGGCCTGACGGTGGAACAGTTGTGGAATTTCGACCATTTCATGCGGTTGAAAACGTACTACGACCAAACGATTTCCCGCACCAGCGCCCGATGCGTCCATCTGGGCGGGTTGGAACTCAGCCAGTATCCGTATTTCGGCTACATTCTGGATCTGCTGGACGAGATTCTGACGTTCGGGATGGAGATTTTGACGCCGCCTTACGCCAAAATCGTGCAGGAACGGTACAAGGGCGGCGAACCCGCGCTGAAAAAGATATTGCGGGAGTTCAAGGCCGAATTTGAAAGCAACGCTCCGCCCGAAATGCTGGCGGAGGAAGACGATATGGACGACGTGAAAAACCGTTTGGGGTCGCTGGCCGATAAAAACGAGGACGAAGGCGACATCGGCCCCGCGCCGGACGGGTTTGAATCGCCGGATTCGCAACAGGCGCAGCCGACTCAACCGGTGCAGGCGGCCGGACAGCCGCAGCCGGCGGATCAAGGACAGGGTGGACAGTGATGTTTTTTCGACAATTCAGGAAATGTGCTTTAATCGCCGCCGTTACCGCGGCCGGCGTCGCCGTCGCGGCGTGTCAGGGCGATATCCGCGCCGGACGCCCGATGGTGCAAACCGTGCGGCCGACCTCTTTGCCGACCGAACCGAAAACGACGCGTTCCGCCGAAATGGTCAGTCTGGAATCGCCGTTTCGCTGCGACGTTCAGGACACGCACCAAAACGTCGTGACCGTCATTCCGTTCCAGCAAGAGGCGTTCAAACTGGAACGCGCGGACAAAAGCGACGCTTTGCCGCGGTACGAGGTGACGGGATTTTCCTTTGACGGGCAGACGGCCGAACGCGTGTTTCACAAGCTGCTGAACGAAGCGAAAATCAAAATCGTCGCCGAGGGCGGGCCTTTCCCCGAACTGGCCGCCGAAAACATCACCGGCGAATTGTCCGAAGTCACGGGCATGATCGCCGACGCGGCCGATTTGTACTACCGTTATATCGATGCGCAGAAAGTGCTGATCGTCAGCCGCGAGGTCAACTGGAACCTCAGCGTTCCCGCGCGGCGCGAAATCATGATCGCCGTTCTGGATTCCCTGCGCGGCGCCGGAATGCACGATCTGGTCGTCAACTGGGAGGAAAACGTCATTTCCTTCAAGGGCGACAAGGCCGTCGAAGCCAAGGTCAGAAAGCTGATCGAACTGTTCGACACCGAACCGAAGCTGATCGCGTTCGACGTACAGGTGTTGCGCGTCAAACCGTTCGGCACGACGAAGGAAATCGAATGGCAGGATCTGGTCGGCCTGTTCGGCGCGGACAGGATCAAGTTTATGCTGAAAGGCGTTTTGGGGCGCGCGCTGGTCACGGATCACGACATCAACGCCAAAAGCCTGCGCAATTTCCTGAACGCCCGCGGTTCCGTCACGCTGGTGTCCGAAGGGATGTTCATCGCCGCCAACAAATGGCGCGCGCGTTTCGACGTGGGGCGGTGCGGCTATATGTCCATGCCCGAAGCCCAGCTGTCCGTCATGGCGCAAACGGATCTGTACGGCGAACGCCGCATGAACACGGCTGTCACGTTGGATTCGGATCAGGGTGAAATCACGGCGTTCACGGCGAAAAGCAAACTGGGGGACAACATCGTCCTGATCGGGATTCCCTCGGCGTCTTTCAGTGATTCCCTGAACGGATACGAAACCGTCATTATCCTGACCCCCCGCATTATCCGGCTGGTCAAAGAGTTTAATTAAAGGAGGAACAGATGCCTGATCAACAACGTCCGCCTTATCCGCCAACATCCCCCCATCCGCCGCAGGGGGGCGTGCCGATGCCGCCCGCGGGGGTGAAAATGCCGCCGCGCCCGATGGGATACCCGATGCCGCCCGCAGGGGTGAAAATGCCGCCGCGCCCGATGGGGTATCCGATGCCGCCCGCGCCGTCCGCCGAACAGGTGTATCCGCCGCATCCGGCCGCCGCGCCCGTTCCCGCGCCCGCGCCGTCCGCCGACGAATCGGACGTGGACGAATTGTGGAACAACGTCCCTGAACCAGAGGTTGACGAAAACGGCTTTATCGACGATTTGGAACCCGACGAACCGGAACAGTCGGCCGAATCGGCGGAAATCGAAGACGAACCCGCGTTCGAGGAAAATCCCTACGAACACAACATGGCATCCGATCTGGGGTTGCCGCCCGCTTTTGTGAAAACGAAAGTGCTGTTGCCGCTGTTCATGTTTTTGCTGGCGTTCGGCGGCGTCGCGGGGTATTTTGCCGCGTCCGTGTTGCAAAGCGGGGCGGAAAACGAGTTGCCGGGGGTCGTCACCAACGCGGAAATCCCCAAGGGACGCCCGCGTTGCGGCATCGCGCAAAAGGGGCAGGGGTGCGTTTTGTATCTGATGAACGCTCGGCGTCGCGAAGTCGAAGCCAAGGATTTCTTTTCCATGGCGTCGGACATTCTGGGCGTTCCGAAATTCCAGATCGAAACGGCGAACATCCGTTACGCGACCATGCGGATTCCCCCCGGATACATTGCTTTGCTGAACGTTCCGCCGATGTGACGGGCTTTTCGGGCTTTGTATGAAATATTTGCGAAAAAATGCGCTTTTTAAGGACGGTTTTTCACTAAACCGTCCTTTGATTTTTCGGAAAAACAAGGCGTTTCGCGGAATTGGCGCCTTTTTTGATTTTTGTCAAAATTTTTGAAAAATTTTTGAAAAAGTGTTTGCAAAACGTAAAAAACAGGTGCTAATATGTGCTTAACAGACTTGAGGGGTTAAAGTCTTGGTGCAAGGAGAATAAGTATGGCATTACGTTGGAAAGATTACTGCGATATCGCGGACGCGTTGAACGAAGCTTATCCTGATAAGGCTTTGACCGACATGAAGGACGAAGAATTGATCGGTTTGGTCAAATCCCTGCCCGATTTTGAAGACGAATCCGAACCTGATGAAACGGTTTTGGGCGCGATTTGGAATCGCTGGGTTTATGTCGCTTATCCCGAAGGTTAATTGATTTTTACAGAAAGGTGCAGTTATGGCTGAAAAAAGAACAGAGTTCGAATCTCTCGGCGGAAATAACTTGGACGGTATCGGCGGCAACGCGAAAAAGATCACCTATACCGCCGAAGACGGAAGCAAAAAGTCGATTCAGATCGACTGCGGCATGAAGTTTTCCGACAAGGCTTTGACGGGTGTTGACAACTACATCGCTCCGCTGGAATGCGACGACCTGTTGCTGACGCACGCGCACGCCGACCACATCGCCGGCATCATCCATCACATCCAGATGAACCCCGAACGTCCGCTGAACATCTATGCCGACAAATTCACGCATCAGTTCATGCTGGCCGAAATGACCAAACAGGGGCTGCCGATCGACAATATGCCGAAATTCCACGATGTTAAGGACGGCGAAAAATTCAAAGTCAACGGCTTTGAAATCGAACCCGTTCCCGTGACGCACTCCGCCCCCGGCGCGGTCGCGTTCGTCATCGAATCCCCCGACGGCACCCGCATGATGGACATGGGCGATTTCAAAACGACCAAAGCCGAATTGGGCAAAGGTTGGGACGACAAGCGCATCGCCGAAGTCTTCGCCAAAGGCGTTGACGTCTGCTTCTGCGACTCCACGTCCACGACATCCAAGGAAACCACGCCGTCCTACGACATGGTGACCAAAGGCTTCAAAAAGATTTTGTATGACAATCCCAACGCCCAGATGATGGTCGGCACGATCGCCCGTTCCGCCCAGCAAATGATGGCCGACGTTATCGCGGTGGCCGAATACGCCAAGGAAACGGGAACGAAACCCCGCACGTTCATTCTGGACGGGGCTTCGCTGGTTCAGGTCAACAACTGCTTGAACAAAGCGGATATGAGCATGACCCGCGAATGTGAAAAACGCACCGGCGTCCGCGTCAACATCATTGACGCCAAAGATCCGGCCGCCCGCGCCATTCCGCCCAGCGAACGCATCTATATGGTGACCGGTACGCAGGGTGAGGAAATGGCGTCCATGGCGCGCGTTTCCCGCGGCGAAAACCGCAACATCCGTCCGGCACGCAGCGTCCCGAACCTGTGTGTCAACCAGCAGGCGGTCATTCCGTCCGGCGACAATCAGGCGGTTGTCGATCAGATGATGGGCGCTTTGCGCGCTCAGGGTTGGAAAACGATGATCCCCGAACGCGGCGCCGCTTTCGTCGAAGGCGAAACCTACTACGTTTCCGGTCACGGCCGCGCCGGCGATATGGAAAAGGTTGCCGATTTGGCGGCCGCCAACCAGCCCGCGGATCGCAAAACGACGTTCATCGGCATTCACGGCGACGAAGTCCAGACCAAAGCGACGGAAGAAATCTTCAAGGGCAAAGGTCAGAAAGTCGATCACATCACGAACGCGCAGAAGATTGTCGTTTCCAAGGGTGAAGTTCAGGTTTCCCCGACGATCGGCAAAGCCAGCCGCATCGCGGTCATCGACCAGAACGACGACTTTATGAACCCCGACTTCCGCTATATCAAACAGGCGTTCAACCCCGTTGCGAAGAAATGGGAAGATGTCAAGGAAATCGAATACAAGAAGATCCTGATGTCCAAAACCGAACGCAAGAATATGGCCAAAGGCGGCAAGGGCGGCAAAAAAGGCAAAGGCGGAAAACGCCACAACATCGCCGTTATGGCGAAAGTTGCCGACCGCGCGCGCTAAGCTTTACGGTTGAAAAACTTAAAGGGCGTCCCAAACGGGGCGTCCTTTTCGTATGCGCGGAAAACGGCGCGTTTACGGGGGAAAAAGATTTTTCGTTTTTCCTGAATCCGGTTCGTCGCAGGGACGGACGGGATTTAAAAAAGGAAACGAATGATGACGGTATATGGTTATTTAAGGGTATCTACGGACAAACAGGATTGCGAAAATCAGAAAATCGGCGTGGAGAATTTGGCGCGCAAACGCGGGTTGACGATCGACAGGTGGATTGTTGACGACGGCGTTTCGGGAACGCGCGCGCCCGAAAAACGCGAATTGGGAAAGCTGTTGAAACGGATCAAATCGGGCGACGTGATCGTGTGTTCCGAACTGTCCCGCTTGGGGCGCAAACTGTTTATGATCATTTCGATACTGGAACATTGCATGAAATCAGGCGCGAAAGTCCTGACCGTCAAGGACGGTTACGAGCTGGGCGACAATATGCAAAGCAAGGTTTTGGCGTTTGCGTTCGGATTGGTCGCCGAATTGGAACGCGATATGATCAGCCAACGCACGAAAGAGGCGCTGGCCAGACGCAAGGCCGACGGAAAAAAGCTGGGGCGTCCGGCGGGTAGCATGAACAAAAAACACATCTGGGACGGCAAGGAACAACGGATATTGCGGCTGGTGGATCAGGGCGTCGGAAAAGTGAAAATCGCGCGCATGACCGGCATGGGCGTCGGCAGTCTGTATTCTTTCCTGAAAACCGCGCGGAACGGCGCAAAATGACATTCGTCGGATAAAACGTCCCTTTTTTTTGAAAGGGACGCGTTTGTTCCGGCGTTCCGGCGACGCGGCCGGAACCGTTTCATTAACCGTGAGAGGATTTCAAAAAATTATGCTTGTATTCTATACGGAAAAAAGGGAGAATATCCGCAAAGACGTTTTCATCAAGGGGAGAGGGCTTTGATCCGGCGCGACATAAACGGATGTTCCGGCGATTCCGCTTCCGGACGCACCTGCTACGGGTATGTCCGGTTGTGCAAAAACGCGGCGGCGACGCAATCACAGCGCGAGGATGTGGCCGCGTTCGCCCGATCGAACGGCTTGTCTTTGGATGAATGGATTTTCGACGATGACGGCGCGCCGCTGCCGGATTTCAAATCGGGCGACGTTTTGATCGTGTCAAAGCTGTTCCGGTTGGGACGCGACATCGCCGCCGTCATGGCTTTGCTGGCGCGTTTGCTGGAAAACGGCGCGGTGGTTTATTCCGCCGGCGACGGTGTGAAAATCGGCGGCGACGTTTCCGCGCCGGTGTTGGCGTTCGCTTTCGGATTGATGGCGCGCGCGGCAAAGGAATCCGGTTCCGCCGCGGTCAGGGAAAGCATGGATTTGCTGAAACGCGCGGGAAAGGCGGTCGGCCGTCCCGTCGGCGTTTTGAACAGGGAAAAGAAGCTGGACGGCAAACGGGACAGCATCCGCCGCCTGTTTGAACAGGGGTGCGGCGTTGTCGAAATCTGTCGCCGTTTGGAAATTTCGCGCACGACTTTGTACGAATGGCTGAAAACGCATCCGGATGTCAAGGCGGGTGCCCATGCGTGAATTGGCTTTTTATGAACGGGAATTCCCGCCGATGTCCAGAGCCTGCGGCTTAAAACGCGGGAAAACGAATGTCGAGGCGTTCTGTTTTTGCTGTTCCCGTTCGCCTGAACAGGAGGACGCTTGATGCCGCTGATATCCGTATTGCTGCCGTTGTACAACACGCGCGAGGAGCATTTGC
>ERZ808252.243-NODE-243-length-58045-cov-8.143594_pt1 | contig 58045 bp, 90 predicted proteins | sample MGYA00521242_ERZ808252 | MGnify/ENA primary metagenome ERZ808252 (study PRJEB31516, sample SAMN03275581) | gut metagenome | biome: mammalia-associated habitat; material: feces | host: Papio cynocephalus | place: Kenya | collected 2012-08-07 ... | reverse complement strand
GAGCAGAGCAGAGCAGAGCAGAGCAGAGCAGAGCAGAGCAGAGCAGAGCAGAGCAGAGCAAACTTGCGTTGACGGAACAATCTGCAATCCACAAAGAAGAAAGATTGCGAACTGTATCATGGCAAGAGACTACGGAATCTCAACACAGTCACAGACAGGAAACCTTGTTGTTAAAAGGAATGTCAAGTAATAAATACGATCCATATGCAGAAAAAGCAGATATTTCAAGAACCATATGCGCTAGGGATTATAAGGGCTTAAATAATTTTGGACAGAATGGAGTAATTGAATGGAAATCATAGGAAGTATATACACGGGAGTTTCAGACGGATATCAGCACGGAATCTTAGGGGGGGGGGAATTTCCCGTTGTGTCAAAGCTGAAAATCATGATTTAGGAGTAGTTATGGCAGATGTGAATGTTTTAGGTAGTCTTGAATCGAAATTTGAGAGTACCAGTAGAATTTATGGAGTAGGGGGGGGTGAGTCCTACGTTAAGCACAATGCAAGGTGGTAATCAAAAACCGAAAATACTTGAAGTAAAACAGCTAGGATTTATGGACAACGGAACTGGAAAACATCAGTCCAATACTGTATACGATGAAAACTCATTATCCCCTAGCATAACAACGGTTGAAAATGGTGGTACGCAACAGATTAAAATATGCGAAAGCCAAATAGTTGCCATGCGTGGAAGAAATCCAGATAATCCGTCCGACAGAACCGCAGGAAGTCCAACGGAACAAAGACTTGAATTAAATAAACATGAAACAAGTAATTGCATTACAAGTGTTCAAAAAGACAATATGGTTATGGAAAATCCCACATATCGCATAAGAAAACTTACCCCGAGAGAATGCGGTAGACTTATGGATGTATCAGACGAAGATATTTCCAAAATGGAAAAGGTAAATAGCAACACGCAGCTATACAAACAGTTTGGAAATTCTATTGTAGTAGGTGTTATGTGCGAGATGTTTAAAAATTTAAACATAAATCAATAAGACCGGACAGTTCCCGGTTTGCATAGTTTGGAGGAAAAGAAAATGAAAGTAAAAAGAACAGTAACAATGAAAGTTAGCCATTTTGGGGTTGGAGACCAGATTACCGTAAAACTTCCAGAATACGGAAAGTTTACGGCTATGGCACATGAGATCACGGACAAAGGAACATTATTTATCTTCGATGATTGTGTTTGCGAAAGATGGATGAACAAAGAAAATACGAATGAAGGTGGATATTTGGAATCTGACCTTAGAAAGTTTGTAACACAGGAGTTGCTAAAGGTATTTCCGGATAAACTTTTAAAGAGGATGGTAAAAGATGATAACGGTGATCTGCTTTCCATTCCGACCTACGGACAGATCCATGGTAAAGACTGGGGCAATGGGTGGGATGAGGAAAACATTGAGATTGACCAGAGAAAACAATTGCCACTGATGGAGAAAAGAAAGAATCGGATTGCAGATTTAAACGGTGAGGGGTGTTGGTATTGGCTGCAAAATAAAGCCCGGTCGTCGTCTGGCTTCGCTCTTGTCACTGGCGGTGGCGGTGCGTACGGCAGCGGCGCGTCTGCCTCCGGCGGGGTTCGCCCGGCTTTCCTAATCAAGTAATCATTAATCCGCGCCCCTTGTGGGCGTGGAAATGGAAGTAAATTGAAGATTAATGGAGGTAAACCATGAAATATTTAATTGAATTAGAGCCAATCAAAGGAACAAACCTTTATAAGGCGAAGGGATTTAACACACTGGTTTTTGATGAATACGGATTGCAACAGCTTACACCGGTTGAAGAGTTTCATAGGATTCCGGTAGTCGGAGATACCATAAGAACAGAAAACGGAACCACCCTTTATGAATTTAGAGGTTACGACGAAAACGGAAGAACCAATGCGGTAAATATAACAAATGGATCGTATGTGAATTTGAGAAGCGACCATATCATCGTTGTAGACGATAAAACTAATCCGGAAAAAATAGAGTGCTAAAGGAGAACGATGCAGATTGAGTTATCAAGATATAAGAAAGCAAAAGGCGATAGAGCAGAAGAACCGGAAACGCCTGTTGGAAGTTAACGGGAGCCTTGATGATAGTAGCGGAATTTACTTTTTGACACGCACGGACGAAAACGGCATTAAATACGCCTACATCGGACAGGCAAAGCACATTCTCACAAGGCTTGCACAGCACCTTGTCGGTTATCAGCATATCGACCTCTCGTTGAAGTCTCATGGTTTGTATTCTGTTGATAATATTTACGGTTGGAAGATTGGGTTTCTGCATTTTCCGTTAGAAAAACTGGACGAAAAAGAACAATATTACATAAGGCAGTATGCAGTGAATGGTTATCAGCTTCGGAACAAAACCGGTGGCGGTCAAGGAAAAGGGAAAGAGAAGATTGACGAATATCGACCGGCGAAAAGCTATTATGACGGCTTAAAACAGGGCAGAAAGAACCTTGCGAGGGAATTGTCCTGTATCATTGAAAAACACCTTGTTATTTCTTTGAAAGCGGAGAAACAGGGAAATAAGGTTTCACAGAAGCAGTACGAAAAGTTTATGGATTTGCTAAAGGTTGGTGATGAATGACATGGAAGAGATCAAAGACGAAAGAGAGTATTGCGAATGGGAAGAGGTTTATACACCGAAAACACTTCCGTTTTTCAATACTTCATGTGGAAAAATTAGATTAAATTATTCCACAGGTTATGATATTTACTGCAATGCTTGCGGAAAGAAAATCAAGTTGATTAAGAAAAAATAAAGAAAGGAATAAGGTTGTGCGCACATAAAACCATGGTTTCCTTTCAAGAGAAATGGATTACGAAGAGTTTTTAAAGAATAAAAGATTTGTTTTAGAAAGTAGTGGATTCGATATTGATAAATCCCAATTAAATCCGATGCTATACGACTTTCAGAAAGACATAGTTCGGTGGGCATTGAAGAAAGGAAAAGCCTGTATATTTGCAGATTGCGGACTTGGGAAAACACCTATGCAGTTATCGTGGGCGCATCAAGTTCACATGCATACTGGTGGGGATGTTCTTATTCTTACACCATTAGCTGTTGCCGAACAGACAAAGCGAGAGGCTGAAAAATTCGGATATGATGCAAAAGTAGTTGATAAACAGGATGATTGCATCAACGGAATAAATATAACGAACTATGAAAAGCTGGACAGGTTTGCTGCGAATCATTTTTCCGGAATTGTTCTTGATGAGAGCAGTATTTTGAAATCTTACAGTGGAAAAGTAAGAACTGCCATTATTCAGAATTTCCATGAAGTTCCTTACAAATTAGCTTGCACAGCTACTCCAGCACCAAACGATTATATGGAATTGGGGAATCATTCGGAATTTTGTGGAGTGATGACAAGACCAGAAATGCTATCAATGTTCTTTGTGCATGATGGTGGAGAAACATCGAAATGGAGATTGAAAGGTCATGCAGAGGATGTGTTCTGGCAGTGGCTATCTACATTTAGCGTATTTGTTGATAATCCGAACAATATCGGATACGAGATTGATGGATATAATCTACCAGAACTTAAAATAAAAGAAATAATTGTGGATGGGGATACGACAACAACAGAGAACTTGACATTAACAGAACGGAGACAAGCGAGAAAGGATAGCTTGCAAAAAAGATGCGAATGTGCATCAGAACTTGTAAATAATTCTAATGAGCAATGGCTTGTATGGTGTGACTTGAATGATGAAAGCCATAAGCTGCATGAATTAATCGAAGAAAGCGTTGAAGTTGAGGGAAGTGATAAAGAACAACACAAGTCTTCAGCCATGCTTGATTTTAGCAATGGGAATATAAAGTGTCTTGTTACAAAACCTAAAATTGCCGGATTTGGGATGAATTGGCAGAACTGTCATAACATGATTTTTACCGGACTTTCGGATAGTTATGAGCAGTATTATCAGGCTCTCCGCAGATGTTGGAGATTTGGCCAGAGTGAACAGGTGAATGTTTATATTATCATTTCATCAAAAGAAGGATGCGTGAAAGAAAACATTGAAAGAAAGCAGAAAGACTTTGCAAAAATGCAGAAAGAAATGACAGAACTCACAAAGGAAATAACAAAAAAAGAACTAAGGAGTACGTGTAGGATTTCCACACCATATGAACCGCAAATACATCTAACTTTACCGATGTGGGATGAATTTAAGAAAGGAAATGAATAGAATGGACGTTTTAGCACAGACAATAGAAAAGAATTATGCAATTTACAATGGAGATAGTTGCGAACTGATTAAGGCAATTCCGAATAATAGCATTCATTACACTATTTTTAGTCCACCATTTGCAAGCCTATATACTTACTCCAACAGTGATAGGGATATGGGAAACAGCAAGGGAGATGATGAATTTTACGAACACTTTAAATTCCTAGCAACAGAACTTTATAGGGTAACGATGCCTGGACGATTGCTTTCGTTTCACTGCATGGATTTACCACTAATGAAAGAAAGGGATGGCGTGATCGGATTAAAAGATTTCCCGGCACTTGTAAGACAGATTTTTGAAGATTGCGGTTTTATTTATCATAGTAAGGTGACGATTTGGAAAAATCCGGTCACAGAAATGCAGAGAACTAAGGCACTTGGGCTTCTTCACAAGCAAATAAGGAAAGACAGTACCATGAACAGGCAAGGAATCCCAGATTACATTGTTACAATGCGGAAACCGGGCGAGAATCCAGAGAGAGTATCGCATACACATGAAACATTTCCTGTTGATGTGTGGCAGAATTACGCAAGTCCTGTATGGATGGATATTCGGCAGTCTGATACATTGCAAAAGAAGTCTGCAAGGGAAAACAAGGATGAGCGTCATATCTGTCCGTTACAATTAGAAGTAATTCAAAGATGCATTGAATTATGGACGAATAAAAATGACATAGTTTTAGATCCGTTTGCCGGAATTGGCAGCAGCCCATACGTTGCTGTTACGATGGGGAGACGTGGCATAGGATTTGAACTTAAAGAAAGCTACTATAAACAGGCTGTTGCAAACCTTGAAGCAGCAGTAAGTTTTAATAAGATGGATTGCCCGGTAGGTCAAATGTCAATTGAGGATTTTTTAGGGGAGAATGTCTTGCAGTGCAGTTAACCATATTCGATTATGAATAAAAATATTCTGATTGGAATAAAAAAATTCATGGAACTTGAAAGGAGTAAAAATGCCAAAACATTATGATGATCCACAGGAAATTGCAAGAATGATGTTGGAATTGAAGCGTTTACGGCAGACGGCGCAGAGAAGTCCGTTTACAGGATTGCTTACCATTTTCTGCTATGTCTTGTGGAAAGATTACAAATACAGTCAGACGAAACTTGCGAAATTCTGCGAGGACTTTTCAAAGTACGATGCAGAATATGACGGACAGAATATTTCCAAACTTGATAACGGGTTATGGGATTATGCCGATTGGAAAGTGGAATTTACGCCGTATACTGAAAAGGATTATCCGTTTTACAAGTCCCCTATGGCACAGAAAGTAGTACGGGAACAGGTGAAAGCCAACAACGAAATTAATGAGAAAGCGACGAGGTATTTAACCTACGGATTTACGGTTTTGATGAATGACGGAACGAAGAAACAGAAGTTGACAAACATCAAAGATAAAATCCAGAAGCGCATTGATGAAGTGACCGCCGATGAAAGAGACAAGTGCATCATGGATTTGTGGAAAGAGTTGGTTGACGAAGCCGGAATTTACATTGAGAAACCGGTGATCGATTAAAGGAAAGGAGTTGTTATGAGTGAAAGGAAAACGAACGTTTGACATAAAGCTTGTTAGTTCCGACGCTTTTCTTAATATGCCGATATCTGCACAATGTTTATTCTTCCACCTTTGCATCAGGGCAGACGATGAAGGATTTGTTGACCGTGTAAAAAGCATTATAAAACAGTGCGGTGCTACGGATGAAGATTTGGAAGTGTTGAAGAAAAAGAGATACGTTCTTACATTTCCAGAATCGAATGTCATCGTGATTAAACACTGGAAACTTCACAATCTGATTGACAAGGACGAGTTTGAACCTACGGTATATGCCGAGGAAAAGTCAAAACTGTACGAAAAAGAGAACGGTGCTTATACCTTTGATTCACGCAAGGCTGAAAAATTGAGTGACAAATTGAATATTGGTGAACGAAAAACTCAATTAGATACCGTAAAAGAAGTGATTTCCTATTTAAACGAGAAATGCGGTACGAAATACCGTTACTCCACGCTTGCTAATCAGAGAGGAATCGTTGCAAGGCTTAATGAGGGAAATTACACCGTTGAAGATTTTAAGGCAGTGATTGATAAAAAGGTGGCTGATTGGGGCAATAACCCTACAATGTGCACCTATTTACGACCGGAAACTTTGTTCGGAAACAAGTTTGAAAGCTACCTCAATCAATTATCTTCTTCCGGAAAAACCGAATTTGACGAATGGGGTGATTGCCGTTGACACGTGATGAAACAATAGAAATTTTGATGATGGTTCAAGCCGCTTATCCGAATTTCAGCGTACCGGACAAAAAAGTCACGGTCAACACATGGTTTCTCTTCTTTGAGAATTACTCGGTTGATGTGATTAAGGGAGCATTAATGGCATACATCACAAGTGATAAGAACGGATTCGCTCCGGCAATCGGACAGATCATCGAAATTGCAGAGTCCATGACAAACGCACAGGAACTTGACAGTATGGCGGCGTGGTCTCTTGTCAGTAAGGCATTGCGAAATGGATATTATCACGCAAGGGAAGAGTTTGAAAAACTGCCGAAACTGGTACAACAAGCGGTCGGAAGTCCGGACAATCTTCGAAATTGGAGTACATCGGATTACAGTGCGATCGAAACCGTGATACAGAGCAACTTTTTACGGTCTTACCGGATATGCGTTGAACGTGATAAGAAGATGCGTTGTATGCCGGAACAGGTCAGAAACAGGATTGAAAGCAATATTCCAGTTTTACACCTTCTGGAATCAGAACCGCAACCGATGATTGAGGAACAGAAAACGGACGGAATTTCAGAGAAAACAGAAAAGTTACTGGAAGAGTTTAAAAGAAAGGAAATGATGCAATGATGAAAGAAAACAAGCATACCATCGGCGATTTATACCAGATGCAGTCGCTTCCTCTTGAAGCAAAAATAAGAATGACGAAATACCGAATAAGAGAATGGATTGAAACGTTTGGAGAATCAGGAATATATATTGGTTTTTCCGGTGGAAAAGATAGTACGGTTTTGCTTGACATTGTAAGACAGGATTATCCGAATGCAAAAGCTATGTTTGTCGATGTTCCTACCCAATATCCAGAATTGAGGAATTTTGTTAAAACCTACTCAAATGTAGATATTGTTAGACCCAAAATGAATTTTTTTCAAGTTTGTCAAAGGTATGGATTTCCCTTGATTAGCAAAGAAGTTTCTGAAAGTGTTTATGGCGCGAGAAAATACTTGACAGAAATTATGAATCAACTAGGATTTGACAGACAGACAGACAGACAGACAGACAGCAACCGCCGTATAAATACTACTACGAAAAAATTACCGGAACAGGAAAATACAGTAAATTTTTGGGATCCCTCCTTAGCGTAGATAATGAATCAATTAAAAATCCGACTAGGGGGGGGGTACGACAGAAAATATCGTAGAATCAGAGGAATTGGCGAATTTGCTAAACGAAAGAATGAAGCAGAGATCAGGAGGACAAAATCAGAGATTGGCAATGATATTAGGAATGCGATCAAAAGACAAGGAAAATCCGATAAGGGCGAATATCCCTAGCAAAGATAAAAGTCAGTTTTCACAAGAAAAATACAAGTTTTTCCTTGATGCGCCATTTGAGATTTCCCATCGTTGTTGCAATATAATGAAAAAGAATCCGGCGCATAACTACCGTAAAAAGACCGGAAGAAATCCAGTTCTTGCCGTTATGGCGAGCGAAAGTAGACTAAGGACTCAAACGTGGATCCAAAACGGATGCAACGGATTTGACCTTAATATACCGACAAGTAACCCGATGAGCTTTTGGACAGAGCAAGATGTTCTTTTGTACATAAAACTATATGGAAAAGATATGGTGAAAAGGAAAATCAATAATCACGATGATGTTATGTTTTATGGAAATCGTATTGTTGATCGAAAAACAGGAAAAACCATAGAAAGCAAAGAGTTTTATAATCCCATTTGTTCTGTATATGGGGAAATTGTTGTTGATTATAAAGCGGAGGGAAATGTTGAAGGTCAAATGGAGATGTCTGAACTGTCAGAGGATATGGGAGTTTTTGATATTGGAAACAGACCATTAAAAACCACTGGTTGTACAAGGACAGGTTGCGTGCTGTGCGGTTTTGGATGTCATTTAGAATCAGAAGACGATGCAAGGTTTGTGAGGTTGAAAGAAACACACTACGGAATGTATGCGCTTCTTGATAAGGTGGAAAACAACGGAATTACTTATAGACAAGCTATCGACTGGGTGAACGAACATGGAAATATGAATATCAGATATTGAGGAAGGAGAATTTATGAAGCAAAAATTCATAATAGAAATTGAAACTAACCATAAGAATTTTAATGATTGGATTACGGAACACGACAACGAAGTAAGGAACAAAGTACTTGATTATGCGATTCGTTACTTTGAAAAACACGCACACGAGGTATACGACCATGTGAGCGCAAGGGATTTTATTTGCGACAGGTTGGAAGAACTTAAAAACAAAAATTAAGAATGGAGGAATTTAAAATGAAAGCATGGAGAAAAGTAAAAATGGAGATCAAAAACTATGAGGTCGGAGATCAAATCACGGTGAACCTTAAAGGTTTAGGGAAATTTACCGCAACGGCACAGAGAGTATATGAGGACGGAACGACATTGTTTCTTTTTGATAATTGCGTTGCAGAACATGAAATGAACGAAAACAATTCAAATGCCGGAGGGTTTTATGAATCCGACTTGTGTAAGTGGATGAATACGGAATTGGCGAAAACTTTTCCTGCTAAACTTCTTGACCGCATGATTTATACGGACGAAGAGCATGAATGTCTGCTTCGAATTCCGACAAGAAAGGAAATGTTCGGAGAGAATGAATATAGCGAAAATTACGAACCTGATTTAGACAAACAGCTTGAACTTATGAAAGACAGAAAAAATCGTGTATGCTCACTTCCTGATGATGAATATGCATGGTATTGGTTGATGAACGCGAATATCCAGTCGTCGTCTTCCTTCGCTTTTGTCCGTGGCTCTGGCCCTGCGGGCGACGCCGGCGCGTCTTACTCCCACGGGGTTCGTCCGGCTTTCCTAATCAAGTAATCATTAATCCACGCCCCTTGTGGGCGTGGAAATGGAAGTAAATTAAAGTTTAGTGGAGGCAAGGTATGAAAAACTACGAATTAATTGCAGAATTATCAAAATTGCCAGCAGGAGCAGAAGTGAGCTTCGAAGCTGTTTGTGAAGCAGATCAAGTAGAACTTCAGGAAGAGATAGAGCTTGGTGAAGATGTATTTGTTGTTACTAGAAAAATATCGGAGGTATATACGGAAAATGAACGGATATGTTTAAGCTAAATTAGAGCCGATTATAATTTTTGCAGCATAAAGAGAATAAGGAGATGACAGGATGATAAAAATGGTCGAGTTTGATGAGGGAGTATGGGTACCAGAAGAATGTTGTACTATGACGAATCCTCTTACGACTGGAGGAAAAAGTGTACCTGATGATGTAGAGCTTCCGTGTGAAGGATCGGAGTCCTGTACCGGGGAATGCAATGAGTGTGTAATTCAAAGGATTATGAATGACTATGCCAGATGCACGGGACAGACTAGGGAGATGAATTGAAGTTTAGGAGGGAAACAGAATGAATTTAGAAAAGCAGAAAGAGAATTTTAAAGATCATATTGCCACTTTTACAGACTATGGCAATATAAAAATATTAGATTTTAAGAGACCAAACAGTTCGGAGTACAGAATCAGATTTTTGTTTGAGGAAGATCATTGCAGACTTCATATCAGCGGAGATTTAGGAGAACTGATTGCAAGCAATTACTATAATATGACCTACGAAAAATTTTCAGATTTTGTTAATGATGTAGGCTATTTTGAGCAGAAGATAGATTGTCATAACAGACCAATTTATACATACGATGAAGATCTGGCAAAGGAAGAACTGCTGAAAATGGCAAAAAGGGATGACTGGCTACTGTTTTCTGATAAATATGAGTATGAAGATGATGAAGAAGAAAGACTAAACGACATCATTTATGATATTCTGCATGATTTTGATAATTGTCAAGGAATTGGCAGTAAAGGATATGAGGAACTGAGTGATCTGGAAGATGATGCTTTTGAATTTGCCTTTGATCTTGGCAAAAAGGAAACTGGGATTTTGGATCTTTATATGCTTGCTTTCAAGTTAGCTAAAGAACAACTTGATAGTCAAGTAAACTGAAATTTAGGAGGAAAAAGAGAGTGGTACATAATCTGAAAATATTAGATAATTTTGCGGAAGCGGTTCTTATGGGAGATAAGAAATTTGAAATTCGAGAGAATGACAGAGGATTTCAAAAAGGAGATTACATTAGATTCCAGGCAGTGGGAAAAGATGGACTTCCGATCAGGCATGCTATAAATGGCAAGAGGTATAGAATTACCTATGTTTTAAACGGCTGGGGGTTAAAAAATGGATATGTTGCTTTTGGAATTGAAGAAGCAGACTGAAATTAGGGGGGAATAAATCATGTCAGACGAACAGAGAGCGGAAGAGCTTAATTACATCGAGGAAAAACTATCAGACATACTACAAATAATAAATGAACGAAGAACAAGCGGAGATGATGCAATTACACTTCTTGGGAAAATAATTGCAAAAACAGAGTTTGCATTGGATCGTGTAAAGCGGTTAAAGGATGAAACATGAGACTATTCACAAAAATGATATTTTTAGGAGGTAGAACATGAAACAGAGATGGATCCCGGTAACGGAGAGATTGCCGGAAGAACCGGAAGAAAACATTTACTTTGAAGGAAAACGTTTGGAACTATATCTTGTAACAGAAAGACGTGCAGCATATCCGTTCCGGGCATTTTGGAACGGAAAGAACTTTACAGATGGATTCAGCAGACTGGATGTCACAGCATGGATGCCATTGCCGGATGCATATAAGGAACCGGCAGCAGCCGGCCACAAGATATAGCAATCTGGAAACACAATATTTTGTATAGAAAGTGAGGAATAGCATGAAAAACAGATATTTATACCGTGGAAAAACAATCAGCGGATCATGGGTGCAAGGACTTTTGGCACATAAGGATGATAAGTATTACATAAGCAACAAAGTGGGAAGTCCATTTGCGTATGAAATCCGACCGGAAAGCATTTGCCAGTACACTGGACTTAGTGATAAGACTGGAGAACTAATTTTTCAGAATGAAATTGTTGATTTCTTGGGACATAGGGGGATTGTTAAGTTTGAATGCGGTGGTTTTGGCATTGCATACAAAAAACATATTGATTGGGATGAAATACAAGCAAATATTATGCCAATAACAGGTTGTGAAAACACTTTGTATGCTTGTAAAAATGATAATTATATATCATTATGGGAAATTTATTGGAATTTCAATGATGAAGATGATTCCTTAAGCACGGTTGAGGTTATCGGAAACGTATTTGACAATCCGGAACTGTTGGAGGTGTAGGATGAATCAGTGTTGTGGAACGTGCAAATGGCACAGTTTTGAAAATATCAGTGACGGTTGGGTATGTGTGAACAATGACAGTGATTATTGCTCGGACTGGACGGAATATGAGGACAGTTGCGAAGAATGGGGAGGGAAAGGAGTAGCCATGACAGAGAATGAAACAATAGAAATAATTGGCAATATTCCTATTGATGGAAAAGACAAGTGTTATACCATAGAGCAGTATCAGGACGCAAAAACAAAAGCAATCGAAGCACTGGAAGAGGTTAAGCAGTACCGTAGTCTTGGAACACCGAAAGAATGCCAGACCGCAATGGAACTTTATAAGGAAATGCATAAGCGGAAGTTTACACTTGAAGCCGTGGAAGAGTACATGAAGTTTGAGGACGAACTTGTGGAACGCGGACTTACATTTAGTGACCTGATTGATCTTATGGAGAAGAATACACCGAAAAAACCGAAGTTTAACGGTAAAAACTGGTACAGATGTCACAATGGTTGCGAGGTTCATAAAAAGGAATTTGAAATGGATCGGTATTGTCCGAAGTGCGGACAAAAAATTGGCTGGGAAGGGGTTAGATGATGAAACGAAAAGAAGATTTTATGGATATTGACAAAGCAATAAGGATAGCACAAGAATACGGAAAGTGGATTTCGGTAGATAAGAGACTTCCAAAAAGAATAAGGGGGAAAAATGGAGAATATCTTCCGTCAAGTGATTATGTTGCTATATTGTTTGATTATGGAGGTGTATTTATTACTAAATACAATTTTGATTTTAAGACTTGGATAGGAAGATCGGATTATAAAATTACCCATTGGAAGCCAGTTAGGAATAAAAAATATAGGCGCAGAAAACTAATTGATTTTATGTGGATTCCTGTTTCAAAAAGGCTACCGAAAGAAGATACTTATTGCAAGGGATCAAGTAAACCTTGTTTAGTTGCGGCTGGAAAATACGGAGTTTTTGATGCATATTATTATTTTGAAAACCATGAATGGGTTTTTCTTGAAGAAGAATGCTATATTTCTACAAATGAAGTCACCCACTGGATGCCAATGCCAAAAGCACCGGTAAAATAAAAATTATCTGCATAATAAAACAAATAATCTCATATAATGAAAGGGAAACGGCTTATGAAGTTTTCAAGACTTACAAAGCCGGAACTTGAAAAAATACTTCAAAATGCCAATTTTACGAAAGACGAAGAAGAAATATTTAAGGACCTGTCTAGGGGAATTTCTGAAAAAGAAATATCCCTTAGACATTCTATATCCGTAAGTACGGTTGAAAGAAGAACACGCCGTATCAAGGAAAAAATAAAAAGATTAAACAGGAGTGAGAAATGAGTCTTTCTGATAACGAATTATTGAAGTATGCCGTTGAAAATGGTATGATTGACACGGCACTTTTACGAAAAGAATTAGAAATGCGCAGAAGAGAGGAGATATTATCAAAACACCCATATCGTATATGGCAAGGAAATGACGGAAGGTGGAGAACATATTTACTTCCGGAAGACGGTAAAAGGAAAATGGTAAACCGTCAGACCGAAAAGGATTTAAAGGATGTTGTTGTTAGCTTTTATGAAGAAAACGAGAAGCATTCTTTTAAAAACCGATACGATGTATGGGTACAAAGACAAGAAAATTGTGGACGAGCAGAAAACACAATATACAAATACGAAACGGACTATGATCGTTTTTTCAAAGGAGATCCTTTTGAAAGAATGAAAGTAGAAAATATTACAGACGAAGATATTTCTTTAATGATTATTGACCTTTTAAAAAGAAAAGATATTCCATACAAGGCATTAAAGGGAATGTTTGGGTACATGAACGGAGTCTTTGAAAAGTGTATCATTGACAAAATTATCAAAGAAAATCCTTGTAAATACATAGATTTGCCGATATATAAGAAATACTGCAAGGAATCAGGAGATAACAGAGTCGAAAGCAGAACATTATCTAGGGACGAAAGTAAAAGCCTTTTGGAGAAACTGGACGATTCTTACCAAAAGAAACCGAATTACATTGTTCAATACGCTTTGGAATTTTCAATGTATACCGGAATGAGAGTGGGGGAGTTATCAGGGTTAAGTTGGGATTGCATTGATTTTGAAAGGAAGACATTGACTATTTGCAAATCAGAAAAATTTAATCGGAAAAGCAAGACGTATTATATTTCTTCAACTAAAAATGACAAAACAAGGGTAATTCCTCTTACAAAACAAATGGAAGAAGTGCTTTTAAAAGTCCGAAGTATAGAAGAGGAAAATGGGTTTTTAAGCGAATTTGTTTTTTCTGATTCAAACGGGAGAGTTCATTGCAGAAGAATTTCTGATTGTGCAAGAAACAGAACAATGTCGAAAGAATTTTCCAAGCCAAAAAGTATACACGCAATAAGGCGAACTGTAAACTCGGAATTACGTTGCAAAGGTGTTCCGGCAGTCGTAGCTGCATCACTTATTGGTAATACGGAAAGAGTCAACGAAAGCAATTACAGCTATGACATATCCGGAATGGAATATAAGTCTTCCGTATTCGCTGAAATAAACAAAGATATTCGTGATTACAGAAATAATCAAAAGTAATCAAAAATAATCAAAATTTCAGCAAACGCGAAAGCCGAAAAACCCAGTAAAATCAAGGGTTTGCGGACTTTTTAAAGAGTGCCGGCAGTGGGACTTGAACCCACACCGCGCCCCGAAACCCCAGTAAAATCAAGGGTTTCAGAAATGCGTGTAATCAAAATAATCAAGAAATAATCAAAAATTTATTACGAAAGGAGATTTCGTAAAAGTGCCGTAAATAAAAGGGTTGAGGGATATGTGAAGGAAAGTTGACGTAAAAGTGACGGTTTTACCGTCTTTTTTTATGTCAAAATTTAGTTACAAGGAGAAACAGTTATGTTATTTAATTTCAGTTCAGTAGATTCTCCGGAACAACCACTTTTTCTTACGCAAGATGAAACGGACATTCTGGTAGAATCAGAAAAACTTGATAGGAGGTCAGATCATGCAACCGTATGTAAACCCGAACTACTTTAATTCTCAACCGCAATATGGAGTTGGCAATTATTATTCGTATCAACCGCAGAGGATTAATCCGGCAGAACAGAATTATACTTCTTATGCTCCGCAGATGCAGACCGGTCCCATTCAGCAAAATCAAGGCATTCACGGAAAATTTATTCAGATGCCGGAAAACATCGTTGCAAATGATGTACCTATGGACGGATCCGTTGCCATTTTTCCTATGCAGGATATGAGCAGTATATTTGTTAAAAGTTGGGGAGCAGACGGAAAAATCGCCACAATCGTTTTTAAGCCTGTTTTGAACGATAACCCTAACAATTTACCGTCCGATGCAGAAAAGGCGAAATTTGACCTATCAGACGAAGCCACAGCGGTATTTATGAAACGCTTTGATGAATTGGAACAGAAGATTGAGCAGTTAAAAACTTCGCAGACGCAGAAGAAAAATTCAACTTCGCAGAGAAAGGATGACGCAGAATGATGAATATAAATCCAATGCAGTTTATGCAGATGTTTAAAGGAAATCCACAACAGGCCATGCAACAGCTTATGGGAAATAGCCAGATCATGTCAAACCCAACAGCTAAAAACGCTTTGAATATGGCTCAAAAGGGAGATTTCAAGGGAATAGAGCAGATAGCAAGAAATATATGCAAAGAAAACGGTGTAAACCCGGAAGAAATGTACAACAACGTAAAAAATCGTTTTGGTATGTAGCATATTAGAGGTGCGCGCAAATCTTAAGACCTCTTTATGAAATAATTTTATTAAGGAGGACAATAATATGTTCGAATCAAATACACCCTTTACAATGCCTGTAATGCCGGCAAATGCCGGTTATGGCAATGACGGAGCATGGGGAGACGGTGGCTGGTTATGGATTATCGTTGTGTTTGCTTTACTCTTTGGCTGGGGAAATAACGGCTGGGGAGGATTCGGCGGTGGCAACGGTGGCGGTTATGTCGCAACGGCAGCTACACAAGCAGACATTCAGCGTGGATTCGATAATTCCGCAGTAATCTCAAAACTTGACGGTATTACAAACGGATTATGTGATGGTTTCTATGCAGTAAATAACGGTATGCTTACCGGGTTTAATGGAATCAACACAAACATCTTGCAGACCGGATACGGAATTCAACAGGCAATCAACGCAGACACAATAGCCAATATGCAGAACACAAACGCATTACAGGCTCAACTTGCGAACTGTTGCTGTGAAACACGTGAAGCTATTCAGGGCGTAAACTACAATATGGCGCAGAATGCCTGTGCATTGCAGAACACCATGAACAGTAACACAAGAGACATTATTGACAGTCAGAACGCAGGAACAAGAGCGGTGCTTGACTACTTATGTGCAAAAGAAAATGCTGATTTAAGAGATAAAGTTCAGAAACTTGAACTTGCTGCTTCTCAATCAGCACAGAACGCATATATTGCCGCTAATCAGGAAGCACAGACAGCGGAATTAATTCGTAGAATTAATCCTATGCCGGTTCCTTCATATAACGTTCCGGCACCATATCCTTATTCTGGATACGGTTGCAATGGAGGTTGCAATATTTAATTTTCTGATTAGAAAATGCGGAATTGAGTTTGTGCCTAATTTCTGATATAATATATGTAAAAGGAGGTTAGGCACATGTCAATAAATGATTTATCAGGAAAAAGATTTGGTATTCTTACAGTATTGGAATACGAAGGAAAGAGCGGAAGAGGTTATAATTTTTGGAAGTGTAAATGTGATTGCGGAAATATTGTCACAAAAAATGAAAAATTATTGAAAAATGGACACACAAAAAGTTGCGGTTGTATTCATAGGGCAAAAGACTTAACTGGAAGTAAATTTGGAAACTTGACTGTTATGGAAAAAGTTGGAAGAAAAAACCGTCATACGCAATGGCTATGCAAATGTGATTGTGGAAAAGAAGTTTTTTGCTATCAATATAATCTTGAAAGAGGAACTAGTACATCTTGTGGATGCCTTAGAAGCTATTATGCCAGAAAAACAAGACCTTGTCATGGGGAATCCACGGGAAAACTTTATAAGAAATGGAGTTCTATAAAAACAAGATGTTACAATTCAAACACTCCGAGCTATAAAAATTATGGCGGAAGAGGAATAAAAATGTGTGATGAATGGCTTAAATTCTGGAATTTTAGAGAATGGGCATATTCAAATGGATATTCTGAAGGACTTACACTGGAAAGAATAGATGTTAATGGAAATTACGAACCTTCTAACTGCAAGTGGATACCGATGAAAGAGCAAGCTAGTAATAAGCGCAATAATTCATTTATAGAATATGGCGGTAAAAAACAAACTTTGTCTCAATGGTCAAAAGAACTTGGGGTTGGAAAAGAAGTTTTAAGTTATCGTTATAGAGCCGGTTGGAATCCGGAAGAATGTCTTTTTGGAAAAGAAACAAAAGGAAAACATCAACTTCCAAGAATTGAAATACCAAATTATTTAAAGAATCATGAATGATAACAACAACGGGTGGTCCTTTCTCGATATGCTTACCGTGTTTTCGGTCTTATTGCAAATGCTTGGTTATCAAAGCGACCAGAAGCAAGCGTCCAATGACGATATTTTAAGAGAGTTGCAAAGACAGAATATGGATTATCTGGAAAAGATCACGGCACAACAAAAGAAAATCATGGAAATTTTATCTGAAATAAAGTCAGATTTCGCCAATAATGGCTGATAACAAAGGGTAGGCGAAAGTCTACCCTTATTTTAATAACAGGAGGTAAAAATTTATGGCTTGCAGAAATGTATGTAAATTGTGCGACAATCTTATCATTTCCCAGTCGGTCACGTTTACAGACGGAAACCTTATCATCAATCTTCCGGCCGGAAGTTATGCAAACGGAAAGAAAGCCTGCATCGTTGTAGCACAGGCAATTCCGGATGCAACAACGATTAATGCTCCGGTGTACATTACCATCGGAACAGGAACGGTTCTTTATCCACTTACAAAGCGTAATTGCCGACAGGTAACGGCTTGTGGATTAAGAATACGGACAAGATACAGTACTTGCGTAGAAACCACACCTACAGGCGGTTTATTCCGACTTCTTGGAGATCCTTGCTGTTCTCCAAATAACAATCTTACATCAATTAATGGAACGGCTCCGGTTGCGCCGACAAATGATGTACAGACTCAAAGTGTGAAAGGAGTGAAGTAGTATGCATATCAAAAGAATCCACGAAATGTTAGAATGTCTTACCGAAGTGGCAAAGACACAACTTGATAAAGGAGCCAGTTGCGTAAACACGGACGAAATGGGTAAGGTGGTAGACATGATTAAGGATCTTACCGAAGCGGAATATCATGCCCTTATCGCAAAGTCCATGGAAGAATACGAAGAAGAGGAAAAGGAAGCAGAGAAATTCCGTCTGCATCTTTTTGAAAAAAGGTTTGGAGAAGATGAAGGAAGAAGATTTTACGACCATTACAGATACGCCAACGGAAGATTCGCACCTAAAGGATCCGGGACATATAGACGTAATTATACTCCTTATCTTGGCAGTTCTTCTTTCATGCCCGAATGGAACGACAATGAACCCATGTCCCAAAGAAGAATGAGAGACATGGACCGGAACGACGGAAGAATGTATTACACAGAGCCGTCCTATCAAGGAAGCAACCGTGAATACAGTGAAAGCCGATATGACAAGGCAAGGCGTATGTACACGGAAAGTAAGGAACTGCATAAGGCAAATACACAGACCGATAAAGACCAGAAGATGAAAGACCTTGAAAACTATTTCAAGGAAATTTCCGAGGACTTGACCGATGTGATTTCTGACGCTACGGCAGAGGAAAAAGCCATGTTGCGGACAAAATTAACCGGACTTGCCGGACGCATTTAGATGATAGGGGCAGAAATGCCCCTATTCTTGCACATTGACAACTAAATAGTGGCTAGTGATTAAAGCGTCTAAAGTTGATTAATTTTATCGAATATGGTAGAATTTTTGCATCATAAAAGAGAGGGGGATATATACATATGAAGATTTGTCCTATTTGTGGTGCGGAAAACGAAGATAACCGCATCATCTGTAAAGAATGCGGTTTTGGAATGGAATTGGAGGAAGATACGCAACCAGTAATGCAACAGCAAAGCGTTCCTTATCGTAAACCAGAGAGGAAAACCGGTCTTGCACTTGCTTCGCTGATTTGTGGAATTATCGGTTTGGTTCTTTCATGTGTCGTTATTGGCATGGTTCCGTCTGTAATCGCATTAATTCTTGGAATTATTGCACTTACCCTAACAGAAGTTAAAAAGCAGAAGGTAATGGCGATTGTAGGAATCTGCTGTTCCGTTCTTGCCACTTTGATTTCTATTGTGGCACTTGCGCTGTTTTTTGGTTCTGGCAGTTCTTCGAGTAGCGGAGATTCAAACAGCAAGGCAGACAACGACACCAAAGAAGAAACGATAATTGATATGATTCAAGGTGATTCCAAAGAGCAGTTTATTAGCGAATGCGAGGACTTTAACTACAAAGATCTTGCCCGTGATCCGAACGGAAACATTGGAAAGAAGATCAAACTGGAAGTAAAGGTTCAACAGATTTTAACACAGGGCAAGAAAACCTATTACAGAGTCAATATGAACGATGAGTATGGATTCTGGGGCGGTGGCGAGTTTATCATGTGGGATAACCGCAAAGACGATGACATGAAAATCCTTGTCGATGATATTCTCATGGTTTATGCGGAATTTGACGGTACAGAAAGAATGGTAAGGGCATTTACAGACACCGAAGAAGATGTTCCGTCCATAAAGGCATATTATGTGGAACTTCTGGACGAAGATGATTACACCTATGATTTTACTGGTGGTTCAACGGCAAATACCTTAAGCGAAGAAGTTTTGAATGACGGTACGATTGATACGGATTTTGGAAACTTTACTCTGAAATATACCAGATATGAACTGTCGGAAGATTACGAGGGTAAGCAATGTGTCATAATCTATTTTGACTACACGAATAATTCCGAAGAAAATTCCTGTTATTCATGGACGGCAAATGTGCAAGTGTTCCAGAATGGTATAGAATGTGGCGATGCATTTATACTGGACGATGACAACAAAGCATTGAATAATGATATGACGGAAGTCAAGAAAGGAACAACTATCAGTGTCGCATCTGCATTTTATATTGACGGATTGGACGATATTGAACTTGAATGTGGTGTTCTTTACGGCGGTTCGGTCGATACCATGACAATACAATTACAATAGGTGCAGAATAAGGGAATTGGGGCGGTTTAATCCGCTCCTTTTCTTTTTTTAAATTTGTGCTTGACTTTTCTTTGTGGGAACATTATAATTTAATTGTACCCCAAAGAAACGAGGTGAGAAAATGGGTATTCACAAAGGAACGAAGCTGACTGATAATCCCAAAAATCATACCTTGAAATTTAGATATGATGATAAAACTTCTGAACAATTGGCGTATCTTGTTAAAAAAACAGGAGTTACAAGGTCGGAAGTAGTAAGAAAAGGGATAGAGGTTCAGTACGACAAAGAAAAAGAGTAATCGCCATACTTTAGCCGGTAGACACGATTACTCTCAACACAAACCCATAAGGGATTGATAAATATATTCTATCATCCTTTTGGGTAAAATCAAGTAAATTTTGAAAGGTGGTAGAATTATGAATAAGTTTCTTGAAATTATTTACATGAACCAGATTATGGACGAGGATTGGGACAAATGCGAAGAAAACTTCGCAAAGTTTAAGAACAGGCTGAAAGAAATCGTCAGCGAAGAAGTTTTCGAGGAATTAGACGAACTTCTCACGGACTGCATCACCGAAAACAATGCCATGTATGCCGTAGACGGTATGAAACTTGCAATCGGCGTTCTTGACGGAACATTTATTCCGAAAGCGTAGGAGGTGACCGACATGAAAACATATAAAATGGTTACCATTCCACAGGAAAGATATGATCGTATGGTGGAATCCTACGACAAGGCACTGGAAGAACTTAGGAAAGAGTTGGAACAGCTCAAGAAAGGCGGTGCTTGCTGATGAACGAAGTAATTACCATTGAAAACACCGAAATGCAGATAAGGGAGTACAACGGACAGAGAGTTGTCACGTTCAAGGATATTGACACGGTACATCAAAGAACAGACGGAACAGCTAGAAGAAACTTTAGGCAAAATAAAAAGCACTTTATAGAGGGAGAAGATTACATTATCGTACATAGGAATAATTCAATGGACGAATTTCGTCCATTGGATTTTCCCATTCCACCCAAAGGTATAACCCTTATAACAGAAAGCGGTTATTTGATGCTGGTAAAATCATTCAACGATGATCTGTCATGGAAAGTACAAAGGAGATTAGTCAATTCCTATTTTAACGCCAGAGAACAACAGGTAACCTGTGAAGAGGTAGAAAAGGAAAACGATGCGGACATTGACTTGATCGAGGAAAAACCGCAAGTGCCACTTATCAAAGGGTGGCACAACCGTAACAAGGGCAGACTTGCAAGGATTCAGAGCCGGACCGGACTTACATTGACAAGGATTTATCATTGCATCCTTAAGAATGTCGGTGAAAAATACGACCTTAAGGAAGCAAACAATATGTACAAGAAATGCACCGGAAAAGAACCGGAATACGCAATGGACATTGTAGAATACTTTCCGGAACTTGCGGAAGCTGCTGACAGGTATCTGGACGGCGTAGAACGAGCATTGAACGCAAGGAGGTAGATAAACGATGACAGAACCTAAAATATTGAACTGTTGCCCGTTATGCGGTGCAAAACTGAAATATATGGCAGTTAAGCAATATGGGGAAGTCCACGAAATTACTTCAAGAGGTCACATCAAGGCAAATTCAAGACGGGAAAGCATAGATTCGGTTAACACAAACTATCTGATCTGTTGCAATGATGAATGTAATTTCATAGCGGAAAATCTTCTGTTGGAAGATCACCCAGAAATCAAGATTTTCAAAGAAAGAGGTACATTTTATTACACCATGGAGGATAAGGCATGAGAAAGAAATATCAGGATTTTCTGCTTGAAGCACTGGACTTACTGGACTGCATACCTCCGGCAGAGGAAGATAGACCGCCGGAAATGGTAGCAAGGGACTACAGTAACGCCGTGTTCCTGATGCAGAGAATGAGACAGTACGTAGATGCCATGAACCGGATTGAACCGAAGATTTTACACGAAAGAAAGTATCGAAACGGAAAATACAACCTTGAAGAACTTACAGGAATGTTTAACAAGTACGGGGAAGAAGCCGAAAAGGAAATGGTGCGGTACAAGGCTTTTATCAATCAGAGAAAAGCTGAGAAATGGAGATAGCAGTAAAGACCACTAGCCAGTATTGGTTGGTGGTTTTTATTTTGACAAAGGAGGTAGAAGATGTATTTTACAGTAAACAATAATTCGTGGGTGCTGAAATTCGTATACCCACACAGCAAAGACTTAAAGAGAAGTGACGGTACTTACACGTTCGGAGTCACGGACAACTCCGTGAAAACCGTATTTATCATGCGTGGAATGTCTCCGGAAATGACCGAAAGGGTGTTATGCCACGAAATCACACACGTTTTCTGCTTCGAGAATGGTATTTCTATTCCGATTGAACTGGAAGAACGGCTATGTAACTTCATGGCTGATTATGGGAAAGAAATCATTTATCTGTTGGATGATTTGTTGAAAAACATTGAGAGGATCGCAATATAAGTAAAAATCGTAGTAATCGCGTACTAATGATTTTTAAGATTTTCCGTGAAAACCGATTTTCAAAAATCTCGGGAAAAACGCCAAAAAAAGATTCCACCCCAAAAAAGTCCGGGAGAAAAAAATTTCTTTCTTCCTCCCGGCTCCCTTTGTCAACAACAACGGCAATGCGATTATATTGTACCCATACCGACTACACACCGGCGCAACTCCGGCATCATACCGGCGTCAATACGGCGGTGGTTATGTACGCTACTACATAGGGCGTATTTAAACGCGTAGAAATCCGTACACCGCACTAGAGGGGCACAATCAGACCATACAGACATAAATATATTATGGTATGGTACAATGCCATAATAAAGCCTATCGGTGGCGTTGTCAAGGTGCTATCTGTTCTCAAGTGTGACAATCTGACACTTTTAACCACAATATATAGCAATCCCGGATCGCAAGATATTGTATGATTTTGAATAAAACCACCGCCCGGAATCGAACCGGGCAAGCATCCAATACGGTGGTTAACGCTCAAGTTCAAAGATCGCCCAACGCAAAGCTGCGACCGCTTCGGCGTCCTTTTCTTTCTCCGCTCTTTCTAGCAGGGTGTACAATGTATCTAGCTTTTTTCTTTCCATGGTTTCATACTCCTTTCTTTTATTTTGGATATGGCAAAGCCGGGGAATCGAACCCCGGATAATACCGTCTATTCTTGCCTAGGCCAAGATCATCCTAGCTGTACTATACACACATTGACGGTTAAAACCGTGATGCTTGAAATCTCCAACGCTTGCGATTGTCTGTGCCGTGTTCGGATATTTCAAAAAAAAACCGTGAAATACTTGTCGAGCAGATCGTCCGGACACTCTAAACAGTTTATTGCGCCCTGGATCTCGTTCTTGTTGCTGTTCTGATAGATCCCGTCAATCTTCACGCCTTTTTCTTCTTGTAATTGCTCTAATTTCTTTAGCATTTCGTATTTTGTCATAATATTTTCTTCCTTTCTGCCCTGTCTCATCGGTACAGGTGGGGCGGTTCCTGTAGACGGTGGATTTTCCACCGTTTCGACTAAATTAATTTTCCGTAACCGAGAATTTTCTCGGCTTCTGGAATCGCAAAAAACATCGCTCTATATTTTGCAACGAAAGAGCATTTATACACATTTCCGCTTTCGCATATGGCTAAAAAGTCGCCGTCTTTGTTTTCTTTTATAATGTCCTTAATACTGTAAAGATCCATGATCTAAGTTCTCCTTTCGCTTGCTTGTCTCATCAGTGGCAAGGTTGCAACCCTACGCCAGACCGCCGAAGCGGTTTCGACTTTATGCACATAAAATATATACATAGTATTCATCGTTTTCTTTGTATTCTGCTTCAACTTTTCTGTCGCCGTCTTCTGTTACAACATCACCGTTAAGGGTGTTATAATATCCAATCGAAAGACTTTTTAAAATCTTTCTGATATTATCGTTTATGCTTCCGGTTTTCCATTCAAACTTTCCTATATACATTTTTTCCATATTGTTTTATCTCCTTTTTGGTTTGTTCTTTGTTATGGTCTTATTATATTGTAGTTATGTACATAACACAATAGGCAAGTTGCACAAAGTTGTGTACATAATATTGGTTGTTTTTGATATGTACATAACATTTTAATATTGCTACAATGATACCTGATAAAAAGGAGGTATTTCTAATGGCAATAACAGAAGAAAGACGAAAATATTTATACGATTACCACAAGAACAACTTGAAGCGCGTACCGCTTGATCTGCAATTATCAGACTATGAATTACTGAAAGCAGAAGCACAAAATGCCGGGGAATCGGTAAACGGTTTTATAAAACAGGCGATAGCCGAAAAATTGGAACGAATGAATTAGGACGGGAAACCGCCCTTTTTCTTTGCGATTCTGGACGATAACGCTATATAGAATGTTATATAACAAGATATATAATAAGCTATATAATAATTCATATATAGTAATTCTTATATAGTAATTCTGTATGATATTTACTATATAATAATTCTGTGTTATAATTACTATATAGTAATTCATATATAATAATCACAACAGGAGGTTTTACAATGCCATTACCAAAATACGTTAAAAATGCGCAGAATAACTATAATTCTAAGTTTGATCTTGTGCAGATTAAGCTACCAAAAGGAACAAAGGAAAAGATCCGGGAAATAATCAAAGAAGATGATACCATAAGCGGATTCTGTTTAAAAGCTGTCCTAAATGCAATCGAAAACGGAAGCAGTGCGCAGGATCCCGGAGCAGTACCCGGTGAATCGGATCCAGATTTTGCGGAATATGACGAGAGGAGACAACAGCAAGAACTACAAGCCATGCTGGACGCTGCCAGAGCGAGACACGCAGCCAATAATTACGAGGACAGGGAGCAGAAGCGCAGAGATACCATCGCGGCAGCTTCGGACATCAACGAAGGAGTGGCTGACTACAAGAAACCCGACCCGGAGACCTACTTAAACGATTGAAATTTGATTTTTACCCCTTAGGTGGATAAATTATCAAGAAAAGATTTAAAAACCTTGTATAAGACGATTTGAACCCTTAAAAAGGTTTTTAGTGTAACTGAATAACCAAAAAAGAAAACCGGACAATTTTTTCCCAACCCGGCACTTTTATTCCTGACCTCTGCCCCTATTATATTTATAACAGTAGTGTATATTAAAGGTCTCTGTATGTAAATTCTTGACTACTCACTACAGTTTAGAAAAAATATAGATTATGAGGGGGAATAATGGCCGGAGTTGCGGATGCAACCCGGAGCGCAGCGGAACATGGAGGATATAAATAAACATCTTTTCAGTTTATTTATATCCGACCGAGTGATAAATAAACATCTTTTCAGTTTATTTATCACGAGTACAGATATTGAACATCTTTTCAGTTCAATATCTGAACACTACTGATATACCTAAACAATCTCAACGTAAATAAAGCCAATAAACTATCGTTTAGCCAATACATTGTTTTTATAACACTCTCAACGTAAATACTACCAATAACTTACCGTGTAGCCAATAACTTATATTTATAACACCATTATTTACACTGTATATATTATATATAAAGGGAGTGCACTTAAAACCGACAGATTGTTGACGAAAATTAGTTGTTGCATCATTTCGGTATTTAGCGTATCGTTAAATCATAAGTTGAACATCGAAAACCTAATATCGTACAACACACATTAGTTTTACCAGTTATACAAGTTTTATTTTTGTTTGATTTACCAAAAGATTTTTACAGTTTATAGTTACACCATTTACGATTTGATTACATTTGATTACCAAGGAAGTGTTGAGGAATGGACGCGAATATATTTCTATGCGTTTATTTCTTGATGCTTCCTTTTTGTTTACCCAAAATGCCGAGAAAGGAATCGGAACGATGAGCGAAGAAAAGAAAGTTGAAGTTGTCAGTTTTGCAGATCAGGTAGAAGCCGAATTTATCCGGCTTTATCAACAGTACCGCATAGCAGACGCCCCGGAGCGAAGAGTCCCGGACATGATCGACGCTATTTGGCCGAAGATCTACAAGAAGATCTTTGAACTGGACGAGTCCGAATCCTGGATCAATTGTAGCCATACCAGATTGAGAACTTGGAGATATTTAGACGTTGAATCTGTATGTGACACCTATATAAATCTTTGCCGTGTATATGGTGGAAAGATAAAGATTAATTCTTTCTGTGAGTTAACCGGTATACATAGATATACTTTAGATCTATGGCACGAAAAGAATGTAAATAAAACCATTATATTTGAATTATCTGAAAAGGATATAGAAAAAGAATATAAGGAGACAGTATATATATTTAATAATATAAATGGCGAGGATGTTGTAAGGAGGCCTGAATGGAATGAGATGAGGCTAAGTACTAAAAGAATTGACGTGCGGCAAAAAATTGTCACTGCCGCCCGTGAGCAGAGCCGAAACGCAAGGTCGATTGATACCGTCGGCAATATCCAGATGAGCAACAATGACGAAGAACTCGGTTTCCTGTATGATACTAAACGGGATTTCAGAAAGGAGAGCATCAGACAGGCGTTAACGGTGGATGATTTACCAAAACTGGGAAATCTTAACAGGAGCACAGAGATACAAGATATAGTATGTAACGCAATACCGAATACTACATATACGAAAATGACAGAAAATAGCGAATAAAAATAGGGTATGGTCTATTTTTACGCATGAAAAATTGTGCAATATGACTAACGAATCCGGAATGACTCCTTGACCACCAGAAGCACCCGGGAGGGGGTTACACGGGAACCGCCGAAACCGCCCACTTAGCCCCTCAACCACCCCAAAAATCAAAAAGCCACTTATCCAAAACGGATAAACAAAGCAAGGATAATCCAATTCTTAAAAATTTTTTAAAAACAAAAAAAGGGGGGGGATGAAATGAGAAAAATCACAGAAACACATACAGGGAAAGCTCCAAAATAAAAGACCTCTCCGAAGAGAAGTCCTTTACAATTATTTCCCAATGCTTTTTAAATAAGCATCCAGGGATTTATCCAATATTTTACTCATTGGTATGCTACTTTCATCGGAATACTCCTTTAATCTCCGGTGTATTTCCTTGTCAAGAGAACTTGAAATGAAAATACGGTTTTTTAATCTTCTGTCAGCCATGTAATCACCTCCTTTGGTGGATTATACAATAAAATTCCATACAGTTCAATAAGCTACTTGAAATTTCATTTGAAATGCTATATACTTATAGAAAAGTACATAAGCATTTATGAAAAGGATTGAACTATGAAGATTGGATATGTAAGAGTTTCAACAGTGGATCAGAATGAAGATCGACAGATTGAAGGACTTGAAAAGTATGGGATTGAAAAGTGGTACATGGAAAAGGTTTCTGGAAAAAACATGAACCGGGAACAATTACAGGAAATGCTTTCCTGCATAAAAGAAGGAGATACGGTATATGTGCATGATTTTAGCCGATTGGCTAGAAGCACTAAGGATTTGTTGGAAATTGTAGAATCCCTTAATAAAAAGGGCGTGCACCTTGTAAGCAATAAGGAAAACATTGATACATCTACTCCGCAAGGAAAATTAATGGTAACAATGCTTGCTGCGATTTACGAGTTTGAGAGAACGAACATGCTTGAACGTCAGGCAGAGGGAATTGAAATTGCAAAGAGGAAAAAGGTTTACAAGGGAAGAAAGCCGAAAGATATTTCCAGAGAGCAAGTAATTGACGGTCTTAAGAGATACAAAGCCGGACTTGTTACGAAAAAGGATCTTGCAAAAGAAATCGGGGTTTCGATCCCCACACTTAACAAGAACTTTGATGAATTTGATTTTTGGAACAGTGAAGATGGTGAAGAATGAAAGTTTTTGGAAAAGAAATAAACGATGAATGTAAAAACTGCGGAAAGATTCTTGAATGCGAATTGTTCCGTCAAGGTCACGGGATTGGCGTTGAGCGTACCAACGTATCAGAAATGGTGCGCTGCCAACTAGACCACTATCAAAGGGATATCGCCAAGCGGTAACGGCACAGGATTTTGATTCCTGTATTCGTGGGTTCGAATCCCACTATCCCCGTTTGGGTTACTTTTTCATAGCCCATGACATTTTTCTCCTTTATACGTAAACCCACTAGCGGAAGGCTGTTAAGGATCGTCACAAGATCCGGTGGGATTTCTATGGATAGCGCATTCCATAACCGTAAAGACGGACACCAAAGAAATCCTTTCTAAGTGTGAAATAGCTAGTGCCGGTTCAGATGCACGGAGCCGGTGCGCATGGATAGTATGCAAACGGGCAAGCAGGAGGTCGAAAGACCAGATCAGCATTGCAAGGTTCGAGTCCTTGCCTATCCATTCTCCGTAAGGCCATACGGAGCCTAGGAGCCAGTCATAGATCTGTTGCAAGCGAAAATGACGGTGAAAAACTTTATTCGTGGAGATAAGGAGAAAACGTGAGACAACATATCCGTTTGGTAGCGAATAGCATTCTTGAAGTTTCAAATGGGTTTATAGGGAATGCCATGGAAAGGGAGTGATTGAGGAATGATCTTGAATTGCATAAACTGTGGTGCACCGATTGATAATACAAAAACAAAATGCCCGTATTGCGACACTCCATATAAGTTAAATGGATTTGCTGGTGAGATTTCAGAGGAAAGTAACTGCGGAGTGTTGAATATAGGCGGTCATTTCTACGATGACTATTTGTCCAGTGTAGAGGTAGGGGATTACGGATACATGGGATATAGGGATGCCACAGGAAGGTCGATAAGAGAAGTAAGAAACATTCACAGAACGTTACGTTGGAGACTTACTAACATGATGATAAATATTTTGTTTCTTGTGGATTCAATAGAAGACGCTGCATTAGAAACATACATAACTGAAAATGTCGTGAAAGATAAACGAGGGATTTTTGACATTGATTACGAATATGCGATGATAAGCATTAATAACATAAAAGTGTGGTTTTGCGCTCCAGAAGCTGAAAGATGCATTTCTCCAATATTGTTTTGTGATTGTGTAGTTGTAGATGTAAATACGGCTAAAGGAATTTTGGAAAAAGAAAATCTGCAAAGAATGCGTAAAACGATACCGTTTTATGACAGATCTTGTTTTTATAAGACAATGATTGACGAATGGGAGAGGAAGAACGTGAAAAAGAGTATTATTGACCGTTGGAAGAAGCATGGAGAATTTACAAGGCGTTGCATGATAGCCGGATTTTCAAAAGATTTTATTCCTACACGGTTTGAATATGCAATTACAGGCACTAAACTTCATAAGTTAATCTATGGGAGAAACTAAATGAGAGGGATATTTAGATTAAAAAAGTGCAGAAAATGCCCAATGCACACAATTTATAAAAATGTAAAAGGAATACCGGAAGATTATTGCGTTCCAGTTCCATGGTTTTTCTTTAGTATTCCGTGTGTGAAAAGGTCAATAAAGGAATGCGAGGAAGTTAGAGATGATTATGAGGAGCATAAAAGGGGTATGACGAAATTTACAGAAAGAGAGATGAAATTGAAAATCGAAGAATGCGCCGAACAGATAGCTGAGTCTTTGTGCAAAGGTAAGGATATTGAGATTCGCAAGTCCACAAATGGAATCAGCGTTGCGGAAATAAGCAAGAAAGTTGTGAGACGATGAAAAAGAAAATGGAACGGATTATTGACTTTTTGGATTCTTTTTTCTATTATCCAAAGATGAAGAGATATTTTATCAATAAGGGGTTGTTTAGCTACAATCCTTGGCAAGATGAAAAATTTGCCAGAATAAAATATGCGTGGTGGCATTGTCATCACGGAAGATTGAGAGATTAAATCTAACGGCACAACAGATATGGTTGTTGTGCAACAAGTCAAAATGGAGACTTCTTTTATTTTGCAAAGGAGGTCTCTTTTTTATGTCTGTTGAACTCCAACAAACAGTTCAAGGGTATGAAAATTACATAAAACAAAACGGAATTGATGCACAAGCAATAGACGCATACGTTGAAGCGTGCAATTTTGCCATAAGAAAAGAAAAAGATATTTCATACGGATTGAAATTGACTAATCATGCTAAAAAGTTGATAGAAAATTATTGTGTTTCAAAAACCGGAGTTTCAATTTGGAAACTTGAAAAATATGCACAAGAAAATAAATCTGAATACGGATTGATAGATCAATATTATGAACTGCTAAAACTGGAAAGCTTCTGGAAACTTGAAAGCTATATATTTTTTATGGAGCGTAAAAGACCTTGCGGAAAAAGGTTTTATTACCCAAGAAAGAAAACCTTAAAAAAGGTTTTGGACGATCTGGAAGATCTTGAAAACAGAGTTATCTCTTTTTATGGTTTATCATTGCCGTCAAGAACCGGAAAATCAACTTTATGTATCTTTTTTCTTTCGTGGATAGCATTAAAAAGACCTAACAGCCATTCCGCTATGGGAGGTCATTCCGGAATACTTGCAAAAGGATTCTATAAAGAATTAATGAATCTTTTTACGACAAACGAATATTGTTTTGCAGAATTATATTACTTCTGGCATCCGGAATATGAAAACACTATTATACCAACAGATAAAAGCGCAGATGAATATACAATTACTTTAGGTGATCCGGATAGATTTGCAACGATTACTTGCAGAGGTATTGACGGAACATGGACGGGAGCTGTTGATGTATCAGGGGACGGATATTTGTACGTAGACGATTTAGTAAGAGACAGAGAGCATTCATTAAGTCCGTCACGTATGGAAAATACATATCAAGAGTACTTGAACAAAATGGTTGACCGAAAAAATGACGGTTCCCGTGAATTAATGGTTGGTACTTTGTGGAATGTGCTTGATCCTCTTGAAAGATTAAGAAAACAGTATGACGGAAACCCAAAATACAGATTCAGAAAGATTCCGGCGCTTGATGATAATGATGAGAGCAATTTTGACTATGAAATAAATGGATTTTCAACAGAATACTACCGCGATATGAGAGAGAAACTTGATAAAGCAGAATGGGAAGCAAAATTTATGCAACGTCCTTTTGTACGAGAAGGACTGCTGTTTCCTACTGATGAATTAAGATATTTTAACGGAATTTTACCAGAGGGAGATTTTAGAAGAATTGGTGTTACTGATATTGCGTGGGGAGGTGGAGATAGCCTGTCGATGCCTATCGGAGCGGAATATGAAAACGGAGACGTATATATTTATGACTGGGTATTTAATTCCGGGCCAAAAGAAGTAACAATTCCTCTTGTCGTCGGAAGAATCATGGGAAATGAGATACGACAAACAAGATTTGAGGGAAACGTTGGTGGAGATCTTTATTGCCAGTACGTAGATGAAAAACTGCAAGAACAAAATTACAAATGCTCTTGTACAAGCAAAAAAGCGTCAAATAAAATCGAAAAATTATCCAAAATCATCGCATATTCTGGAGATATAAAGCGAAAGTTTATATTTCTTGAAAGCAAAAAGCCTACACAAGAAGAACTTGAACACGATGCAGAAATGGGAATTGTACGATACAGACGTACAGATGAGTACCAAAAAGCAATGGACGAATTGACAATGTTTGTAAGTATTGGAGGAAATGAACATGACGATGCGGCGGACGGACTTACACAGCTTGAAATGTTCATTGAAAATCCGGCATCGGTAAAAGTAGCAAAAATTATTCAGAGTCCAATTTAAATGGGAGGCATTTTATGACAACACAGGAATACTTAAGTCAGGTAGAAAGATATAACCGCATGATTAAAAACAAACTGGAAGATATTGGAAAACTTCGGGCAATGGCTACGTCCATTACTTTGAGTCCAAAAGATGTTGATGTTCAGAAAACAACAGAAAAAGATAAAATCGGATCCGTTGTTGTAAAAATTATCGACATGGAAAAAGAAGTTGACGCCCTGATTGACAAAAGATGCCGAATTATTAATCAGATTGAAAGCGTGACGGATCAGAATATGTATGAGGTTCTTGCGCAGAGATACATAAAAAACATTCAGCCTAAGTCAATTTGTATTGAAAAAATTGGTTCGGAGAGACACATTCGCCGGATTTTAAGATCAGCAGAGACGGAATTTGAGCGTATGTATGGAGCGGAATATATGTAATGTCCGCAGATGTCCGCATTTGTCATTATATGTCAGTTGAAATACGAAAAACCGTATTTTATAATTAAAATCGAAATAGTACCGATAGAAGTATTCCTCATTTGTATCACCCCAATGTGAAAGCACCGTCTTTATGGATGGTGCTTTTTGCATGTTGAAAAGAGGTTTTTATGAAATACAAACCAAAAACCATATACTGTCCACAATGCAACCGCAAGGTAGGAACACATGATGGACGATCAACAAACAATCTTATTTGCAGATGTAAGAAGTGTAAAAAGAGAGTTATTTATTATCCAGCAACTATGGAAACGGAAGTAAAGACACTTCCAAAAAGAACCACAAGCAGCGGAATGACATTTATCTAGGAGTAATTATGCAGACAGGAAGAACCGTTTTATATACTGATGTGCCAGAAATTACATACAATAACGTTATTGATGTCTTAAGAAAAGCAATGTCAGGACATACGGTCAATTCTGCAAGAATAAAGTACTTGCTTGAATATGATGCCGGATATCAGCCGATTTTAAGAAAAAAAATAGTTCGACCGGAAATTGATTGTCAATGCGTAGATAACGTAGCAAATGAAATAACAGAATTTTGGTGTGGTTTTTGTGGAGGAAATCCAATTACCTTAGTTCAAAATGGAGATAGCACTAATCCTAGAATCGCAGAAGGAATCAAGGTATTAAACAAAGAATACGATTTAGCAAAAATAAAAACCAAAACGCAAGAGATATTTCGATATATGTTTGTTTGTGGAATTGGTTATGTCTTGATTGATGTAAATACAGAATGGAAAAAGGGTAAAAGCCATTTTACCTATGATGTTTTGGATCCCAGAACTGCATTTGTTGTTAAGTCAAGTTATTACCCAGATCACAGGGTAATGCTTGGGGTTACTTATAGACATGACGATTCATCCGGAAATACATACTTTACTTGTTATAGCAAGGATGCAAGATATGAAATCAAGAATCAAGTAGAGCATATGGAAAGAAGCGGAGAAATCAATTTTTTAGGAACCATTCCAATTATTGAATATTTCAGATCCTATGATCGTATGGGAGTATGGGAAAGACAGATTCCGGAAATGGATAACTTGAATTTAATGATATCTGATTTTTCCAATGATGTAGACCAGAACACACAGGCTATTTTTCATTCAAACGATATAGAATTTCCTAAAGTTACTGTAGAAAATGAAGATGGAACAGTTACAGAAGAAGTTAAAAAGCCCAAAAACGGTGACTGGCTACAAACTTTTACTACGTCAGAAGGAAAAACACCAATTATTGAACCAATATCAATAGATTATGATTATTCTGGAATGCTGAATAACATACAAGTAAGAAGGCAAATGATATTGGAAAAATGCAACGTTCCACAAAGAAATGATAATTCCGGTGGAAGTACGGGAGTTGCCATGAGTGACGCTACCGGGTGGAGTCATGCGGAAATGGCAGCTTCAAAGCAGCAGATGATTATTGATTCCTGCAAAATGGAAGAAGTAGAAGTTGTTCTCGCAGCTATTAATATTTCTCAAGAAGTGGAACAGGAGAATCCACTTAGGGAACTTAGCTTGGAAGATATAGAGCCAAACATTAAACGGCAAAAAACATATGAAATGTCTACAAAAGTTAATTCTATGGCAACTTTGTTAAGCCATGGATTTAGCCTTGAAGATGCTGTCAATTCAATTCCTTTCTTTGATGATCCAAATGAGGTTTGCTTGAGAAGCGGAGAAGGAATAAAGAAATATCAAGATAGCATATTTAATAAAACTTCACAGAATCAAGCGCAAGGTGGAGATGGAGAACAAAAACCAAACTCTGACAGGACAATGCAGGATCTTTCCGATCAGGTTTCCAATAGTCCGGTAATTGATAAGAGCCGAACAGATAAGTAGGTGACCTATGGACAAATTAAATGCATTGTCGTTTGATCGGTATTTTGGAGAAATGGAACTATCCGAAAGCCAAAAGAAAATGAGAATTAAAGAAGCAGACCAGTTTGAAGAAATGATGTTTTTTATCTTTGAACTGGTTTCTATTATGTCAGATTACCAGTACATAAACAAGGGATATCTGGAACAAGAACTGAAACAGCGTTATTTAAATATAGCTGAAAAGTATTCCGGCATTGATGATTATGTAGAGGATTATGCACGTGAATTTGCTTCTTTAACCATTCAGGTTACCTTAGAAAACCTGTCCGATGATTATTATACGTCAGAAGAGAGAGCAACGCTGATAGCGGAAAATGAAGCCAATAGCAATATAAATTATTTTGACATGAAACAGGCTATTGAAGAAAGAAAAACAAAAAAGCGTTGGAAAACACAACGGGATAAGAAAGTAAGGGAAACACATAGACGGATTGACGGACAAGAAATTGACATTGAAGACGCTTTTCTTGTAGGTGACAGTTTAATGAGGTTTCCAAAAGACATTTATTACGGTGCAAGACTTGAAGAGATAGCCGGATGTAGATGTGTAGTTGAATATTTATGATATCAAGCCATTAGGAATTTTTCTAGTGGCTTTTTATATGCCCCAGAGAAGGGGTTTTTAAATTTCGCAAACGTCAGAGAAAGACGGAATAACGAGCAAAATTATTGAAAGAACGAGGTAAAAACATGGAAGCAACAGAAACCAAAACACAGTTACCAGATCAGCAGGTAAAGCCGGATGTAAAACAGGTTACGGAAGAATCTTCAAAGGAAAAGAACCAGGAAACTCCTAAAGCACCAAGCGTAGAGGAACTTATGGCACAACTTGCCGCGCAAAAAGCAGAAACTGAAAAATACAAAAATCAGTATAACAAGGCCAGTTCCGAAGCAGCAGAATCCAAGAAGCAGTTAAGGTCTAAGCAGACAGCAGAGGAAATTGAAGCGGCTGCAAAAGCCGAAGCGGAGAGAATCAAGGACGAAAAACTTGAAGCCATGAGCAAAGAACTTAATCACATTAAGGCTGTTGCTGCTTATAAGAATGTTTCTGAAAAATCAATTGAAACCTTAATTGAAGCGGTTTCTGAAAACGACCATGCAGCAATCGCAACCATTATTGAAAACGAAGTGAAAGCTGGAATCACGAACGCACAGGCAGAATGGATGAAGAGCAGACCGAGAGTAAATGCCGGGAACACTGCTTATTCCGGAATGACTGCGGATCAGATCATGGCTATCGAGGATAGAAGCGAAAGAAGAAAAGCAATCGCTTTAAATCCGGAATTATTCACCTAAAACAGGAGGTTAGGAAATGGCAGCAGAAGAGAATTTAATTAAGAAAGAAGACCTTGCGAGAGCAAGAGAGATTGAATTTGTAAACCTTTTTGGATATTCCATTAAAAAGTTAATGGAAGCATTAGGGGTTACCAGAAAGATTCCGAAGGAAGCCGGGACTGTACTTAAGTCTTACAAGGCTACCGGAACATTGCAGGACGGAAACGTTGCAGAAGGTGAGATTATTCCACTTTCCAAGTATAAGACCGAACCTGTCAACTATGATGAAATTACATTGAAGAAGTGGAGAAAAGCCACTTCCGCAGAAGCAATTATTGAGAGAGGTTACGATCAGGCAGTCCAGATGACAATGGATAAAATGCTTCAAGATGTGCAGAAGGGAATCAGAAAGAATTTCTTTGATTTTCTTTCTACTGGAACCGGATCTTGTTCAGGAAAAACATTCCAGGCAGCTTTAGCACAGGCTTGGGGACAGTTGCAGGTTTTGTTTGAGGATGATGAAATCGGAGCGGTTTATTTTATGAATCCGCTTGATGTAGCTGATTATCTTGCAACAGCGCAGATCACCATTCAGACTGCTTTTGGTATGACTTACGTTGAAAACTTCCTGAATCTCGGAACCGTTATTTTTAACGCTTCCGTACCAAAGGGAACTATCTACGCAACGGCAAAGGATAATATTGTCCTTTACTACATTCCTACCAACGGAGCAGATCTTGATGAGGTATTCTCCTTTACCAGTGACCCGACCGGATATATCGGAGTGCATGAAAGTCCGGATTACGACAACATGACCGCAAAAGACACCGTAATTTCCGGTATTGTTTTGTTTGCAGAAAGAATTGACGGTATCGTTGTTTCTACAATTACCGGTGACAACACCCTTGGAACACTTACTGTAAACAGTGTTGCAGGAACAGCGGTTGGAGATACAAAAGTAACCGTAAGTCCGTCTCTTACAAGTGGAAATTCCTATAAGTACAAGGTTGCAGACACAGAGCAGGAAGTGACCTATGGAAAGAGCGTACAGGTATGGAGTGCTTGGAACGGAACCTCTGATATCACCGCAGAATCCGGAAAGGTAATTACGGTCGTTGAGTGCGACAGTGCTTACAAGGCAGTAAAAGCCGGTCACGCAACAGTAACATCTAAGCAGTCTTAAGGAGTAGATTATGTCAGCATACACAGTATTGGAACAGGTAAAGATCCGTTTAAAACAATTTCATATGGAAACGGTTGAAAGCGATGGCTTTACTTCCAGTACTGTGATGTTTGACCGTAAGGAAGATAATCCACTTTTGGAGCAGTTAATCAATCAAGCTACGGAAGATATCAAGAACAAAAGAAGATATCCAAGCGATTATACAAAAGAAGAAATCGAGGAAGACCTTAAGCGGTATGAATCCGTTCTTATCAATGTTGTCGTTTATGACCGTATGAAGTTGGGGGGAGATTTCCAACAGTCAGACAGTGAGAATGGGAAATCGAGAACATGGGTTGACCGAAATACGTTATTCAAAGAGATATATCCGATAGCTAGGATTGTTTAGAAGATTGAGCGTTATGTTTTGCTGAAAACGGCAGAATGTAGCAGGGCGCATACTTTTAAGTGGCGGTGGGCAGTATGCAAAATAAACGAGAAAGGCGGTATATGATGTGACTATAGAAATTTCTACGGCAATCATTATCAGCGTTTTATCGCTTGGTTTTTCTGTATTTATGGGTTTGAAGAACAGCAAGAGAACAGATACAAAAGACATTGAAGAGAGAGTAAAGGAAAATACTCGTATCAACATGAAACTTGACGGAATCACCAGTAATACGGCAGAAATCAAAGCTGAACTTTCTGAAATGAGAAAAGAGATTAATTCTCACGATTCAAGACTTGTAAAGATTGAAGAAAGCGTTAAGTCGGCGCATCACCGGATTGACGGAATTGAAAAAGCGGTTCGGTGTGAAAAAGAGGAATAGCGATGCTTGATATTAATAAGCAGAAAATGTTTTATTCGCTGATTGGCGGTAAAGTACCAGTTTACGAACTGGGTAAAGACGGAAAAGTTAAGACGGTTATTGTTGACGGTAAAGAAGTTCCGAAGACAACAGGAGAGTATCGGACAGGTTATGGAAAGCCTATCTGTTTTTATGCCAATATCAGCAATAAATTAGATGAAGCACTTGCTAAGTCTTTTGGTATTGATGATTCAACCAACTATGTGCAGATTTGCGCAGAAAAGAATGAACTGCCGTTGACCGTAGGAAGCGTAATTTGGAAAAGATCTGTAGTAGCATATGAAGATGCCGACCAAACGATTGTAGACGCTCTATCAGCCGATTACACGGTTAAGGGCGTAGCTGATGAAGGACTTACCGTTGATTTGTTCTTATTACAGAGAAATGTAAAGTAGGTAACCGTATGTCAAAGACAATCAACGTAAACATTTTATCGCAAAAATCCATACAGAACGCCATTAAAGAAATCCGTGATTATCAGAATGACTTCCACAGAAAATTGGAAGTTTTTGTTTCGCGACTTGCAGATGCCGGAATTGAAGTGGCACAGAACAACGTTGGCGGTTTTGGAAGATACATTGTCTTTTCAAAAGAAGTTGACCCAAAAGAAACAGGGTGCACGGTTATTATTCATGCGAAAGAAACCGGAAAGATTATTAGCAGTTGGCAGACAAAAGACGGAGTTAAAAGTGCAGAAGTATCACCATTGCTTATGGCAGAGTTCGGATCCGGTTTCGGTGCTGAAAATCCCCAAAACATTCCGGGAGTAGGACAAGGAACATTCCCGGAACAGAAACATGCTTTTGATAAAGAAGGTTGGTATTGGAAAGATTTAGACGGAAATCTGCATCATTCCAGAGGAATAGAAGCCAGAATGCCAATGTACAAGGCAAGCCTTGAAATCATTGAGCAGTGCGGAAGAATTGCAAAGGAGGTGTTTTCCAATGGTTAGGGAAGATAACTGGGCGTTTGAAATCGAATCGGAAATCTTTACAACCGTAAAAGCGAAAGCAATGCCGATTTTGCAAGAACAATTTCCGGACACAGATTTTTCAGAATCTTTTACGAATGTTAAGGGAAGCCTTGATAAAGCTGTTTTTCCAACAATTTACATTCACGAATTGCCAGGAGTGCAAAAGGGGCAAGCACTTGATGTAGTTGGAATTGATGCAGTCCTTGAAAGTTTTCAAGTCGATGTTATCACAAATACAAGTCAAGGAGATACAAAAAAGATTCTCGGAATTATCTTGAACGTTTTTAGTATGCTTCGGTTTTCCGTAACGGCAATGCCGGAGTTTAACAATGAAAGTGAAAAGAAATTCCGATGTACGGGAAGAGTACGGCGTCTGATTGGCGCAAGCGATTCTTTATAAAAACAGTAACAAAGAGCCGATAGGCTCTATTTTTTTATGCAAATTTAAGGAGGTATAGATATGGCAGTAGCTGGTTTAGCGTCACTCGGCATTAGACTGGGTTATGCAGTAGAATCAACAAAAGATACGAAGCCGACCGCGTTTACTGGTCTTACCAGAATTAATACGATCGGTGGAATTACCATTGATCCGGAGACAATTGATGCGTCTGCATTGGAAGATCTGATTACACGTAACATTAAGGGACGCGCGGACACAGGCGGTTCATGGCCGGTAACCGTAAATATCACAGATGATACGATTACAGAATGGACTACACTGATTGCGGCTTACAAGGCATTGACTGGCGGAAAACGTATGTGGTTTGAGGTTTACCACCCGGATCTTGAAAAAGCGTTTTTTGTTATTGCACAGCCACCGGAACACATCCCGATGCCTGAAAGTTCTCAAAATGCTCTTTGGACGGTTGACATGAACCTTGTCATTGAAGAGTATAAGGGACTTGATACAAAGGTAGAAGTATCGGGGGAATAAGTAGTCAATCACGCTCCAAGAAAAGCAAAGCCGTTGTGATTGACGAAGAAGAAACGGCAGACACTTATTGACAGAGTTTAGGGCGGTCTCCGGACTGCCCTTTTCCCTATAACTAGGGAGGGAAAAGCGAGGTAGAATATGAAAACATTTGAAATCAACGGGAAAAAGTACAAGTCAAAGGAATTTGACCTTAACATGATCTGCGATCTGGAAGACATGGGAATTTCCATGGAAGATGCGGAAAAGAAGCCTATGTCCATGGTGCGTGCATATTTTGGGCTTTGCGCCGGATTTAACAAGGAAAAAGCCGGAAAAGAGATTCAGGAACACATGATTTCCGGTGGTAAGTTTGACGGAATCATGGAAGCTATGGGGGATGAAATGAATAACTCCGATTTTTTTCGCGCTCTCTCAGAGAAGAAGAAAGAGGAAAATCCAGAGGGAGAGACAACGGAGAATACGGAGAAATAACAAGAAAACGATACGGTTCGTTCCGGGAACTGTTTTTAGACCTGTGGTATCCGGAGTTGTACCCAATGGGAATAACGTTGGAACAATTCTGGAGTTTAAACCCACGGAAAATAAAGGCAATTCTTAAGGGGCATAACAATCTGCTTAAGGAAAGAGATCGTGAGAATTGGATTAACGGTCAATATATGATATCTGCCATTGCTACGGCATTTAACAGCAAGGCAAAGTATATTGAAGAGCCGCTTCTTGAAAAGGCTGAAAGGGAAAACAAACCATTTAGCCATGAAGAGCAAATGGAAAAGGTTGAGAGGGTATTCCAGTCCTTACAGATTATGCAGAGTAACTTTGAATTGTCGAAGATGAAAAAAGAAAATGAGGGCGGCGTGGTGTCATAGCTATGCCGTCTATTTTGCGAGGTGAGATTATGGCAGAAATTGATGATTTAACCGTGAAAGTCAATGCCGATGCGAAACAAGCGGATAGTGCACTAGAAAAACTGGTATCTCAATTAGAAACAGTCAACAGCGCACTTGGCAAGATCATGTCTGGAAATGCTTTTTCAAATATGGAAGAGAGTGCAAAAGCGGCATCTGCATCTATGCAAGGTATATCTACCTCTACAAAGCGTGTATCAGACGAAATAGGCTCTCAAATGAAAAAGGCAAGCAATTCTATTAAGGGAGTTGAAACGCCCGTAAAAGAGACGTTTAAGAGCATTGAGGACGTTATTGCCAAGCTTGGACAGAAGTCTATTGATATAAAGCCACAAATTGACACTGCCAATCTTGCCGGAGAACAGAAGAAATACACTGAACAGTTAAAAAATATGCAGAATGGCATCAATCGTGTTTTAAATTCTGCGCATCCAGAAAAGAAAATTGGTACTTTGGATTCTCTTGTTGTGAAGCTAAATGAAGCAAAGAATGCTTTGAAAGAAATTGAGAGTCTTCAAGGTTCTGTATCGACTTCTACATCGGAAATTCCGGAACCACATTTTTACTGGGAAGATACAAGAGATCCTAAAGATGTTATAGAGGATTATAAAAACAGCCTTGAAAGTTGGAAAAGCTATCTTGAAAACTTTAATCAAGGAAGCTACAATGCTCCGACAACCGGATTTGTGGAATCCGTAGAAAGAAGCATAGAAGAATTAAAAGCAAAATTTCCAGATGCAAAATCGCTTATTGCCGAATATGAAAAATTATTCGAGGATCTTTCTGCCGTTGCAGTTCCTAAAGTAGAAACAAGCAATGTGGAAATTGAAAGTCCGTTAAAGAATATAGAAAATGAAGTTGATAATTTTAAAAAAACCATTGATTCCATTAAGCCACTTGAATTTACTGGAAACTTCTATGAAATGGAAAAGTGGGTAGACGATCTAAACACCAAACTTATATCTTTACTTGATAAAAGAGAAAAGTTGACGGATTTAGGTGCAAATATGGACACTCAAAGAATCCAGTCCATGACGTACGACATTGAACAGCTTTCAAAGACCATTGAGAAATACGAAGTCAAGGTTGAAGAAGCACGGAAAGCCGGACAACTCGACATTAAGATTCCGAGTATTGATGAATCGCTGTCTAAAACTGGACTTTCTGCACAGAAATCTGCATCTAAAGTAGCGGAAATCTTTAAAAATAATAAAATCATTGTTCAAACTGACGGATTTAAAAAAGTTCAGAGTGAGATACAGAAAGTAAAGAGGCAGTACGAAGAACTTGTAAAAACCATTCAGTTAAAGTCTCAAACCATAAGTTTTTATGGTGCAAGTAGTGATTTCAAAAAGAAACAGACAGAGTTGGCCGCTTTGCGTGAAGATTATCAGAGATTAATCAATAAGCAGAAAGAAATGGCTATTCTGCGATTTGATTCTAAAGGATTTACTGACGGTCTTACAAAACTGCAAGGATTTGTTTCTAAGACCTCAAACACACTTGGAAGAATTAACAAGAGAATTAATGAGTTTGGAAGAAAGCTATTATCCCTTGTAGCACCAACACAGAAAGCTAGAGCGGCACTTAAGGGATTAGATGTTACCAATATCGGACTTGCAAACAGTCTACTCCGCACAACCAAAATGTTAAAGCTGATGATTGTAAGAATGGCTTTGCGTGGTGTGATTGACGGAGTAAAAACCGGAATGCAGAACCTGGCAATGTATTCGGACGAAACGAATGCAAGCCTTTCTCTGCTAATGAACAGCCTTAATCAGCTTAAAAATTCCTTTGCGGCGGCAGTAGCACCTATTTTGAATGCCTTTGCACCGGCATTAGATAAGATTATTCAGTTATGCATTAAAGCCGTAAATGCCATTAATCAAGTGATTTCCGCATTACTTGGAAATGGTACTTTTATTCGTGCTAAAAAACTGACAGACAGTTATAGGGATTCTATCAGTGGCGCATCAAGCGCGGCAGAAGAACTTAATAAGCAGTTACAGGGATTTGATAAATTAAATAATCTTACCACTTCAAAAAGCGGCGGTGGAGCCGGTTCTACAACAACGAATCCGGAAGATATGTTTGAAACTGTCAACATTGAAGATAAGTGGAAAGATTTGGCAGATAAAATCAAGAATATCTTAAGCAAAATTTTCGATCCGTTAAAAGAAGCGTGGAAACGTGCCGGAGATTTTGTAATGAAGTCTTGGAAGTTTGCGCTTCAAGAAGTATGGAAACTGGTTAAAAGCATTGCAAAAGATTTTCTTGAGGTATGGAATGAAGAAGAGACCATACAGGTTCTTGAAAATATACTTCTGATTATTGGAGATATTGGTTTAACAATCGGATATCTTGCACAAGGATTTCGTGAAGCGTGGGAAGAAAACGACACCGGACTTCATATTTTGCAGAATATCCGAGACATTATCGGAGTAATCGTTGAGAACATTCTTCATGCGGCTGACGCAACGGTTGAATGGGCAAAAAACCTTGATTTTTCACCATTACTTACAAAGATCGAAGAATGGACTGCATCATTAGTTACGGTATTCGATAATTTATCCGGAATTGTTACTGATTTTTATGAAAAAGTTTTACTTCCACTTGCAAAATGGACGCTAGAAAAAGGTCTTCCTGACTTGCTACAAGTGTTTATTGATTTCAACGAAAAAGTTGACTGGGAGAAACTTCGTAATAATTTAAAGACTTTGTGGGAACACGTAGAGCCGTTTGCAGAAACAATCGGAGAAGGGTTGATTATTTTTGTAAGGGATATATCAGATGCTCTTGCAAATTTTATAAACAGTCAGGAATTTGAGGATTTTCTGACAAAAATTGAAGAGTGGATGGACAACGTTTCTGCAGAGGATGTAGCAAATACTTTGAAAGATATAGCCGCCGGAATTCTTGTCTTAAAAGTCGCAACAGCAACGTTTAGTACATTATCACCGGCTATTGAAGTTATCAAGTCACTTGTAAACGTTTTAAGTGGAATCAAAATGGCAAAAGCCTTACAGAACCTTGCTAAATTAGGCGGTGGCGGTGCAACTGCATCGGCATCTACCGGAGGCGTACTTAGCAGTCTTGGTGGGCTTAAAGGATTGCTTTTTGGTGATCTTGGCACTATTTTCGGTGCCGGAACAGCAACAGAAATTGCAGCCACAATAGGAGTTGGTCTTACTGGTTCATTAGCGGCGTGGTTTGTTGGAAATTGGACAGGAAAGCAGTTAGGCGCACTTCTTTTCCCGGACATGAAAGAAGAATACCTAAACTTCCATTGGCTTGGCGAAGGTGGATTTTTTGATCAGTTATTTGATAAAGAGGATTTTGCATCATTTGATAGCATTAAAGATAAATTCAAAGAGTTATCCGATGCTTGGGATATGATGAAATCTGATTTTGCAGACAACCCATTAATTGCTTCGTTTACAACATTTATAGATACTACAGTAAACAGTCAAAATCATTTAGGAAATTTGATTGAAAAAATAAAAGAAGTTCCGGAAGCGTGGGAAACAGCAAAAACGCAGTTTTTGGAAATTGTAGAATCTGTGAAAGCAAAGTGGGAAGAAATCAAGACAGGGTTTACAGACACCGTAGAAGAATGGAAGCAAAAAGCACTTGACCTAAAAGAGAATATCCAACAAAAAATCACAGATTTTGTAGACGGAATTAAGGAAAAATGGGAAAACATCAAGGCAGACTTTGATGAACTGAAAGAATCTATCGTACAAAAGTACGAAGATTTCAAAGAAAAAGTCGCAAACAAGTTAGATGAAATGAAGCAGTCATGGAATGATACGTGGTCTGCAATTGGAGAAGCCGTAGGCGGTACAGTAAAATCTATCATTGATGCAGTTACCAGTGCAATTTCGTGGATTCAGAGTTTGATTGGAAACATCAACGCAATTCCGCAAACGGTAAACATCGGCGTGAATATGGGTACGGAAATCGGAAAGAACGCCGCAAAAAAAGTCCGAGGTTATGCTTCCGGTGGATTTATCGAACCGGCAACGTACTTCAAAGCCGGAGAAAACGGTGTACCGGAAATCCTTGGAACAGTCGGTGGTAAGTCGGCGGTAGCAGGTGGACAGGAAATCACCGGAATTTCCAATGCGATTTACAGTACAGGACAGACCGAAGCACAGCTTTTGTCAGCGGCGGTACAGTTTTTACAGATTATTGCACAAAAAGATTTTAGCATCAATTCTTCCGATGCGTTCAACGCAATTCGGGAAGAAGCGCATTCATACGAGAAGCGGACAGGAGATAAGGCATTCACTTAAAAGGTGGGCGCCTTTTTCGTTATGGAGGTAAGCCAGTGAGTTATCAAGGATATATGTTTCAATTTGGTTCATACAAGTTTTCCAAAATGATTCGGGCAGATACTTACAAGATTACCCCGAATGCAAGACAGGATTTGGATTCATACCGTGACGCAAACGGAGAATTGCACCGGACGGCATTAGACCACACGGCAACAAGCGTCACATTTACCATTCCGGCGCATAAAGAAAGAGAGCACGAAGAAATGATGTCTGCTATTCGTAGCAGCTACATTAACGAAAAAGAGCGTGATGCACAGTGTTCTTATTATGATCCGGAGACTTGCACCTACAAGACCGGACATTTTTACATTGACTCAAACTGGACTTTTCAAGTCTATGGAACATATGACGGACAGATTACGTTTCAAGAATACGAGGTTAGTTTTGTTGAGTATTAATCAGAGGGAAAAGGCATGAACGTATCAGATGCAACCAAAACAGAATACAGAAATTCCAGTGTTCATAAGAACCTGACTATTAAATTTCCGGAACTTGGACTCACGATTGATAACACAAAAATTTATCAAGAAAGCATGAAATTGAAAGAGTCCATTCTGGAAAAGAATAACATTGAGTTTGTCGGTTGCATCGCCAGTTCCTTTTCCGTCCAGATTCAAGGACTTAAGGAAGATGTTAAGGGAAAGAAAATTGAAGCATCTATTACCACGGACGGAAGCACCGATGAGCCGATACCGTTGTTTCATGGCATCGTAGACAGTGCCGTATTGCAAGACAACCGGTTGAGCAAGACCATAACGGCATATGACATTCTTTATACCAAAGGAAATACAGAGGTTTCCGGTTGGTACAATTCTCTGACATTTCCTATCACTATAAAGCAGTTTCGGGATTCCCTGTTTTCTTACCTTGGGATTACACAGGACGAAACATCACTTGTCAACGATGATATTTCCATAAGCAAGCAGTACGATCCAAAGACGCTTAAGGCTTTGAACGTGATTAAGGCTATCTGCCAGATAAACGGAGTTTTTGGGATCATTAACCGTGACGGTATCTTTGAATACCGGACAACGCAAAGCGGTCTTTATCCGTCTGGAAACCTTTATCCGTCCGATGATTTGTACCCTTTTTCCGGTGAAGAAACGGAACTTACCGAAGAAGAAGTTGCGGAAGCAATGCAGTATTACAAGAAAATCCGGTATGAGGAATTTAAGGTAAAGCCGGTTGACAAAATCACTATTCGGCAGAACGAAAACGATGACGGAGTGACTTATGGAAGCGGAACAAACAACTACATCATTCAAGGAAATATGTTCACCTACGGACTTTCCAATGAAACGCTTTTGCAAATGGCACAGAACATTTATCCGTATGTCGAAGGCTATTCCTACTATCCGTTTCAGGCATCAAACATGGGATTGCCGTTTGTGGAGTGCGGTGTTGATATTTTGTCCTACAAGGTGCGAAACCTTGACACCGGAGAAACGGAAAAGAAGTATTACAACGTGTTTAGCCGTGAGTTGACCGGAATACAGGCGTTGAGTGACAGTTACACGGCAAAGGGTGAAGAGTACCAAAGTGAGTTTATTACAGACTTGCAGACTTCGATTGATGTTATCAAGCAACAAGACCAACAGTATCAGCAGACTTTTAATGACTTTGATTCAAGGATTTCTGCATTGGAAAAAGGCGGCGGTGGTGGCGGTGGAATCAATATAGTTTCCGTTGATGTATTACCGGCTATCACAGCTGCAAATACAGTTTATCTGATTCAAGGAATTGTGGTGGTGGAATAGAAATAATGGGAAAACAAAGTTCGAGAATTTATTTTCAAGGAAAAGACCATAAGGATATTTATTTTAATACATATTACAGTTCGTCAATGGTGGTTAATAATGAAGTTTTTTGGAAAAAAATTTACGAATTAAATGGAATATATCAGAACGATGTTCTGGCTTCACGTAGGTGGTTTTGCAATTATATTGACAAAAAACAATATAAAATATACGGAACAGGAAAAACAAGTTCCTTGATATATTACTATCCTATATCAAATGGATTTGCATTTTGTTATAAGTCGGAATCAAGAAATTACAAAAATGTAATAGCAACCACCGGTGATCTTGCTGTTTTTAAAGAGGCTTGTGTGCTCGAGGAAGACTTCGATTATGATGAGACTGTAATAATTGATGATGATGTTTTGTGTATGTGCAATGTGTCTCGTTATAGTAGTATAAAAAAAGATATTACATTTTTGTTGTATTCATTTTCTCAAAAAAAATTAAAAAAGTATGTAATACAAAACGCAAGATTAGTAGAAAACGTAAACGAAGAAATTAGCAATCGTTATGGAAAGGCTGTTTATTTAATTGAAATTGGAAATGATGATTATGAGTATTTGTCAATTGACATGGAAGGCTACACACTTACAAAATGTTATATGTTAGATGAATATAATGATAAGAGAGCTCCATTTTTATATTATAATGATAATTTCTACTATATAAAACAGACAATAGAAAAGGTAGGGACTGGTTCAAAAGCGTATAAAACGACGTATAAAGTATGTTGTTTTGATACAAACAATGAAGAGCGTACCTTGTGTAGCATAAAAGAACTATTTAGTTCGAGCCAATATACGTATTATGAAACCAGTGAAATGTTAAGAAGATATACAACAAGAGTAAACAACAATACCTACATTTTATTTGACAGAGTAATAAGGTTTAATGATGAAAAAACTTCTGCTACAACAGAGGAATTTACGGGCGTAAACTTTGAAATAGATAAATATAAAGAACAAAAAAAGGTAGGAACTATCAATTATTCGTTTGAAGAAAGCACGGATGGAAATCTTTATAGCGGCCCTTATGTAATAGAAAACGGGCAAGTCAATAGGAATTGTATGGTCGATTATATGACTAAAAATGAAAACGGAGAAAGGACAAGTTATATTGTTTTAGTTAAGGACTTATTTGAGAGTGATAACAATATAGCCATTTGCATTGATGAATTATAGAAAGGTGGTAGAACATGGCATATGTAAAGCAAACGTGGACTGACAGACCGTCAAAGACAACGCCGATTAATGCGGCACGGCTTAACTACATGGAACAGGGGATTTATGATGCAAGTCAAGGAAGTGACTTGTTTAATTCAAACGGCATTAGTTTTGGTAGAAAAGACGGAACAACAGCCGGATATAGAAGCACGGCAGAAGGTTTTAACACGACAGCTTCTGATACATATGCACATGCCGAGGGTTTTCAATCTGTGGCAAGTAGCATTTCAAGTCATGCCGAAGGTCAAAACTCCGAAGCCAGCGGATATTATTCACACGCGGAAGGGTACGGAACAAAAGCCACAGAAGAAGCTACTCATGCGGAAGGATATTACACAGAAGCATCCGGTTCGGACGGTGCACATGCCGAAGGTTATCATACAAAAGCAACCGGTTCAAACTCTCATGCCGAAGGACGTGAATCGGTGTCTTCCGGATATTATTCCCATGCCGAAGGTTATAAGTCTAAAGCGCAAGGTTACGGTTCGCACGCGGAAGGTCAGAAAACAACGGCTTCTGCTTACGGATCCCATGCAGAGGGAGAAGAAACCACAGCTTCTGGAAGCGATTCACATGCGGAAGGCAGAGGAACTATTGCCAAAGGAATGTATCAGCACGCGGAAGGAAAATACAACATTGAAGATACACAAAATCAATATGCGCATATTGTAGGCGGAGGTTCAGAGTCGGAAAAAAAGAATATTCATACTCTTGATTGGGACGGAAATGCGGTGTTTGCCGGAGATGTGACAAATGGTGAAGGAATTACCATGAACGGATTAAAGTCACTAATTGATGCTTTGCAAGTAGAAGTAGATGCGTTAAAAACAACATAAAGCGAGGTGATGTTTTATGAAACGAGGTACAACGCCAACTCTTGAAATAGCGGTAGACGGCGTAAAGGTCACGGATTTGTCAAATATCTATGTCACGTTCAAACAAGATGATTTGATAATCACAAAGTCCGGAGAGGACATACAAGTAAATGAAGAGGATAATTTGTTAGGAGTCTCTTTAAGTCAAAAGGAAACTCTTTTTTTTCGCCCCGGATTCGTTTACTTGCAGATGCGAGCGGTTACAAGCGGTGGAAATGCCATTGCAACAGATGTTCAGAAAATGGATGCATTGGAAATCTTGCAAGAGGGGGTAATTGACCTATGAGTTGCGGATGTGGAATCAAGTTAACGGTTTCTGAAAAATTTCAAGAAGTAATTGGAACTGATACCTACAAAGGGGATTACACTGTTATTCCCAAAGTGGAAGAACAAGTAATGGAAACAAAAAATAAAACAATGACCGACAACGTGAAAGTTTTAAAAATACCTTACAGCGAGGTTGATAACTTGTCTGGCGGTCAAACAATTACCATAGGAGGTTAAAAACATGGCAGTTAACAAAGTAGTTTACGGAGAAGAGGTACTTATTGATTTAACAGGAGATTCCGTTACGGAAGATACTCTTGCAAAAGGAATCACTGCACATGATAAGTCCGGCGCAGTTATTACCGGTACAAGCACAAAAGATGTGGATTCCGCAGATGCAACAGCGGCAGTGGCTGAAATTCTTCTCGGAAAAACCGCATACGCAAGAGGTCAGAAGCTGACAGGTACAATGCCGAATAACGGAGCGGTTACAGGAGAAATCACTGATAAAAATACGGATTACACGGTTCCTCTTGGTTTCCATGACGGATCCGGAAAAGTCGGAATCGCAACGGCAGAAAAGGCAAAGATTATTGCCGGAAATATTAAGCAAGGCGTAACCCTTCTTGGAGTTGAAGGGACATATTCTGGTGAGGGGGTAAATTTACAGGCTAAAACGGTTACTCCGTCAAAAACCGCACAGACGGTACAGGCAGATGCCGGATACGATGCCTTATCATCTGTTACTGTAAATGCGATTCCTTACACGGAAACAGATAATGCCGCCGGAGGAAAGACGGCAACAATCGGTTAAAGGAGCAACGGATTATGGCAATTAATAAAGTGGAATATAGCGGAAATACATTAATTGACTTGACTTCTGACAGCGTAACACCGGAATCTTTACTTTCCGGCGTTACCGCACATGATGCGTCTGGAAATTTGATTATAGGAGAACTTAATCCGCAAAGAATATTTGATAATGCCGGATATCACAACAGTATTTTTCGTGGAAAGAACTTGGGAACGGCTGTCACGGAAGAACAATACGAAGCTATTTCTTCCGGAGAGTTCACAGATTTATTTGTTGGCGATTACTGGACTTTAAACAACGTTGTTTACCGTATTGCCGGATTTGATCTGTTTTTACATACGGGGGATACAGAGTTAACAACGCATCATGTTGTTATTGTGCCGGATAAAAGTATGTACAGTCACGTGATGAACGATACAAATGTGACTACCGGCGGTTATTACAACAGCAAAATGAAACAAAGTGGTTTGGCACAGGCTTTGACTACGGTAAAGGCGGCATTCGGTGAAAGCCACATAGTAAAAAGAAGAGCAATTTTAACAAATGCCACAAATGGAGATAATCCATCCGGACGGGCGTGGTACGATACCTACATTGACCTTATGACAGAACGGCAGGTATATGGATCTCCTGCATGGGGACAGGCGGCACATAATGGATATGATGCCGGTTGTGATTATTCAAGGCTTCCACTGTTTACCCTTGCACCGGAATTTATCACAAATAGAGCATGGTATTGGCTGCGAGATATCTGGTCGTCGTCCGGTTTCGCCAGCGTCTACTACGGCGGCTTTGCCAACAGCAGCGGCGCGTCGAACGCCATCGGCGTTCGCCCGCTTTTTTTAATCAGGTAATCAAAAATCCTCGACACGAAGTGTCGAGAAGATATGGAGGAAACACCAGTGAGTAGCATACCTAAGATGCATCGTTCGGAGTCCAAACTAGAAGCCATACACCAGGCATACAAGATACGTTCGCAAATCACACAAGAATTGATATGCAGTTTCGGATATTCACAAAAGAAATTTGAAAGGCATATCAAGAAAGTCACATCTTACATTAAGGATGTCGAAGAACGCAATGTGAAGCAACAATCTTTGCGCAAACTCGCAGAAGGCTTTGATCTATGGTTTATTAAAAAAGAACGCAATGATGTATTAAACTATGCCAAGGGCATTGTTAATCACCTAGTGGCAGCTAATACAATATATCCAGTTTATAGATCTGAGTTTCACGAGCGTAGATTAGAGATGGATAGGGCATTAGAGTGTTGTAATTGCTTACAACAAGAGTTACAATATTTAGTAGAAGTACTTCCCGCTGATGTTAATAAATATACAAACATAGTTTTGGAGGTTCAGAAGCTGTTCAATGTGATTAAGAAATTACGGAGAGCCGACAATCGCTTTTTAAAACACTTGAAAGATTAAATAAGGCAACCTTGAAGCGTCCAATTTCGCCAACGTCAACAACAACGGCAATGCCAACAACAACGACGCGTCGAACGCCAACGGCGTTCGCCCGATTTCACAACTACCTACTTGACATAGATTCTACTGGTAGCAATGGGAAAGGAAAGGTTATCCGTTCAGCGGAAGCTGATAAAAGAAAATTCCGATATGCCGAGTTACGACAAGGTATTAGAAACGGGGTTAAAATATGAATCCATTAATAGATGCAAATAGTTTATATGACGCCGGAACATTGGCGATAAAAAGTAGCAGCTTCAAGTACAAAACGCAATTATTTGAAATGAACCATCTTTTGGAAACTGCATTATTACAGAAAGAATTGCAAGAAGGAACGTACAGACCGGAAAAAGGAACAAAATTTCTGATCCATGAAAGAGGAAAAATCAGATACATCACAAGCAATACCATGAGAGATAAAACAGTCAATCATGTGTTGTGTGATGAAATCGTCACACCATCCATAGAAAAATATTTGATCTATGATAATAGTGCTTCACAGAAAGGCAAGGGGATTTCTTTTGCCAGAAAGAGACTGGAAGAACATTTGCATAGTTATTATAGGAAATACGGGACAAATGACGGCTACATCTTGTTGATGGATTTTTCAGGTTATTATGCGAATATTCCACACGATAAATGCAAGGACATTCTGTATAGAATGGTTTTCCGAGACGGACTTGAAGAAGAACCGACCAAAGCAGTGATTGAAAATATTTTTAAATCCTACGAAATGGATGTTTCATATATGTCTGATAAAGAAATAAAAGTCTTGTATAGCACAAAGGTAGATCCTGTAATGAACCAAAACGTTCCGAAAGAATTGCTTACAGAACAAAAGATGCTAAAGAAAGGAGCGGACATAGGAAATCAGCTTGCTCAAGCAATAGGAATTACTTTTCCTTATAAGATTGATAATTATGTGAAAATCGTAAGAGGGTGCAAATTTTACGCCAGATATACGGATGACAGCTATATTATTTCGAGCGATAGGGAATTTTTGTTTGATGTTTTGGACGGTATTAAAGAAATTGCGGATGAACATGGAATCATATTGAACAAAAAGAAAACGAGGATAGTAAAGATTTCCTCGTTTTTCAGATTTATGCAGATAGGATATTCCCTAACTGCCACAGGAAAAGTGATAAAGAAAATAAATCCTAAAAATGTGAGAAGGGAAAGGGTGAAGCTGAAAAAATATAAAAATTTGTTAGATAATGGAAAAATGACATATGCAGACATAGAAAATTGCTTTAAGTCTTGGATATGTACATACTGGAAAATTATGTCGCACCAACAATTATACAATATGAACGCCCTGTATAAGGAGCTGTTTGGAAAGGGAATAAAATGGAAAACGAAAAATTCACGATTACATTGGCTGATGGAACACAAATCACCGGACTTTCGATGAATGGAAATTGTTTTATCAGCAACACGGAGATTGAGGAATACAAACTTACTGACGACAACCTTTTGACTGTCACAATTAATGAAGAAACATATGAGAATATGACTTGCGACAACCTTTGGGAGGACAACGGCGAGTGGTGGTTTATTCTCCGTGAAAAGACAAAAGAAGAATTAAAAGAATTGGAATTGAATGCAAAGATTGAGTTTTTGATGGCTATGCAAGGGGTGATCGAATGAGTAAGAATTTTAAAAAAGTACAGATGTACTACAAGATGGGTATTTACAATAAGCAGATGGTTAAAATGCTCGTTTGGAAACTTATTACTTCTGATGAATACGAACTAATTACCGGAGAAAAGTATGAATAGCACAGAAGAAAGATTCACAAGATCCGATGTGGAGATTGCGATAGAAGAAGCAATTGACAGCTATACGTTGCGCCTTATGGTTGCGGGTAGTAAAAAGCCGGATCTTCTTATCCAATCATACAAAAGACTATATGAAAGCGGAAAGATATTAAAGAAAGATCTTTTGGATCGCGTGATTTGGGAAATTATCACACGGGAAGAATACAATTACATAACCGGACAGGAGGTATAGTTATGGAAGAATGTATTAAATTAATCGTTGTATTGGCAATCTTAGCGTTAGCCAACATCGTCGGCGGCGTTGTAAACAATGTTAAGCTGAAAAAGTTTTCTTTTAGTTGGAAAAAACTGTTGAATGGAGTGATTCAGTTTCTTGGAATTGGCTTCATGTTTGTGGCGTTGGCATACTGCATAGAAACTATTCCGGAGATTGGGAATGCTCTTGGCGTGCAACCGAAAACAATGATCTTGGCCGCCATTACCATATATGCAAAAAAGATTTTCGAGCAGCTTAATGACTTTATCAATTTGAAGAAGGAAATCAAGGCAAATTTGGAAGAAGAAAAAGAAGAAGTAGACACAGAATACATGGATATGTGAGGTGGTAGATATGGAAGTAAAAGAGTTTATTGAACTTATAGCACCAATTGCGGTTAAAGATTGGAAAGAAAGAAAAAATGTTCTTCCGTCACTTACCATTGCACAATGTATTAAAGAATCCGGGCACGGAACATCTGAACTGGCAACAAAAGCCAATGCATTGTGTGGAATTAAAGCCGGAAATAACTGGACAGGTGCTACATATACTAAGGTTTCCAAAGAATGGGAAAATGGCAAGTATGTGGATAAAAAGAGTACATTCAGGGCGTATACAAGTTGGGGAGAGTCTGTTGTAGATCACAATTCTTACATTGCGGAGCAAAAGATCGGAAAACAGAAAGAGCCAAACTTTAAAGAGGTTGTTGGGGAAACCAATGTAAAAAAGGCAATAGCCGGATTGGTTGGAAATGGCTGTCGAGAAGATAATATTGCAAGTTGTACGGATTCCGAACTGGCTGAATTTGTAAAGAACGGAAAAACAGAATACACATATGCAACAGCACCAAACTATGCTCAATCCTTACTTACAGATTACATTGAAAAATACAACCTCACGCAGTATGATTCCGATGCGGACCAGTCCGCAGAGCCGGAACAACAGAAAAAGATTCGGTCATTCAATGTTCATGCTGGGCATAACCCTAGCGGTAAAGTCGCTTGCGGTTCGGTTGGTTATCTGAACGAGTCCGATGAAAACCGGAATGTCTGCAATGGATTGATTGAGAAGATCAAAAATGCCGGGCACGTAGCTTATAACTGCACCTGTGATGACGGTATAAGCCAAAAAGATGTATTGCAAAAGATTGTAGCAAAGTGCAATCAACATACGGTTGATCTTGATATTTCCGTTCACTTCAATGCCTTGTCAAAGGAATACATTTCAGACGGTAAGACAAAGGGCGTTGAGGTGTGGATTCATCCGAATAACAGAGGAAAAGAAGTCGAAAAAACCGCACAGGCAATTTGTAACAGTGTTGCTAAATTGGGATTTACAAACCGTGGCGTCAAGTATTCCGACGGCCTTTACGTGATTAAAAACACAAAATCTCCGGCGATGCTGATTGAATGTTGCTTTGTAGACGATGTAGACGATTTCCAACTTTATGAATGTTCAAAAATGGTACAGGCTATTTATGACGGTCTTTCCATTGAAACAGTGGAAGATAAGGAAGAAAAGAAGTTGTACTATGTCATTGCCGGGGTATATTCTTCGGAAGAAAACGCAAAGGCATTTGCAGAATCGCTTGCAAGCAAGGGATACCTGATGAACGCAGACGGAAATCTTATCCGTGGAATTACAACGCAGATTAAAGAAATGTAAGAAAAATGGGGATGTCATTACGGCATCCCCTTATTTTTATCTTACACCTAAAGTTCCGTCAGAATTTAGAAATCCGACAATATATCCAATTTTATCATCAATGTCTTTCTCCCTGAATACAAGGTTGCTGTTGATAACGGAAATGTATTCCCACATTTTCTTTCCATTAACAATTTTACGGATTTTCTGAACCAGATAGATATATCCGTCAAGGGTAACTATGCACAGTTCGTTATTAAGTGCGTCACGGTCAGCAGAAATCAAGATAATTTCGCCTTGCATAAAATGTGGCATATAATAGTCGCATGGCATTTTCAGACCGCAGTAAACCTTATTTCTAATGGATTCGGGTAAGTCATTGATGCATAGAGTTTCCGTAACATTGGTTGTCATTAAGTGACTGTCAAGATATTTGGGAGTAAAGATGGAAATGTATTTTTTCTTCCATTCAAGTTTTGAGTATATTTTCTGTTGATGCCGGATAAAATATCTTACCATATACAAGGAATGTTCCGGAAGCGTTTTGCATATGGCAATAGATTCTTGCGTAACCGGGTTGATACAATTTGCGCCAATCAAATCGTCAACACTAATTTTAAGAGCCTTTGCAATGGAAACGACCGTTGATAACTGAATATCCTTTTTCCTCTTATCATAAAGGATATTGTTTAGCGTTGCAGTAGATATTCCGGTAAGGTCTGCAAATTCGCTTTGCGTCATATCCGGTTGTCTGGTATACAACATGATGTTGTTTCTCAAATTCTCGATACAATTTTCCGAATCATTTGAGAGTTTTGTCGATAAATAACGTATTCTTTCTTCCGATAGCATAGTTTTCCTCTTTCGTAAACGTGTTAAGATGTAAGTGTCTTCCAAAAGGAAGATACAAGTTCCGGTTTGAGGGCGGTGTTTATTGGCGTTTTCACCGTCCTCATTTAAAATATTATAAATCGGTAAGAAAAATCGCACAAGAAAAGATTGTGTAAAATATTGCATTATGTGATAAATTGTTTAATAATTTAACTGTGCAGAAAGGGAATTGAGAGGTGCGAAGTGGAAGAAGATTACAAAAAACATATAATTGATATGATAAATAAAATAAATGATGCAGGTACATTAGAATACCTGCATACATTCATAAGGTTATTTTTGATGAAATGGGGTTAGTCCTCGTTTTTACTTCTGGATAACATTGATTCTATCATGTCCATTACAATTTCCTTATCTCTTTGGGAAAGCAAAGAGTATTTATAATAGAAATCAAAATCTTGTTCTGCTTTAGCGGCAGAATCTTTTCTTTCAAAAGGAACATCAAAACCCATTAGCCATGCTTCCGTTACGTTAAGAGCCATACCGAGCATAACTAGTTTATCTTGGCTTGGTTCTGATTTCCCAGAAAGATATTGGCTAATATCAGATTTATTCATCTTAACATCAAATTTTGCGCAATATGGAAGTGCTTTATTAAGAATATCCACTTGCCTTAAATTCTGTTCTTCCATTATCTGTTTTAATCTTTCCGAGGTAGTGAACCTTTTCATTGTTTATAACCTCCTTTCCAATAAGAATATATCATTGTTTGAACAAAAGTTCAAGATATAAAACTTAAAAAGTTAAAATAATTGAATTTTTATATTGACATGGCTTATGTGTGGTGATACTATACAATTAGTTAAAAGAATTGAACTTGAAGGGAGGTTTGAGGATGGCTTTTAATTATAGCAAGTTAAAGGGAAGAATAGTGGAAAAGTATTCGAATCAATCCAATTTTGCAAAAGCATTTGGATGTTCGGAGCGTACACTATCTTTAAAAATGAACGGAAAGAGACCTTGGAAGCAACAGGAAATCTTGAATGCTATTAAACTTCTTGATTTATCAGAGAATGATATACAGGAATATTTTTTTACCACAGAAGTTCAAAACATTTAACTTTCCGGTAGAAAAATTTAGCGAAGAGTTGAGATGTCCGAAAAACGGACATCCGGAATTGAAGAAGTGGATAATGGGGGAACGAGAATGCAAATTTATAGTATTGATGATTTAAAAGGAACTCTCTACCAACAGTTGCAGCTATTGGCAGAGAGAAGCAAAAAAGAGGATATATCGGTGAAAGAACTTTGCGATATATCTAACGAAATGAACAAACTGGTAAGTGCTATTTACGGATTAAGCGTTCGTTCAATATAGATTGAATGTCGCTAATATTTCTTTGGATTGCTGGTAGTTCGGTAAGCATATCGTTTTGAGCCATATTTTGAACTGCACAACATTTCCTATTAAGACTATTAAAATACCAAGCGCATTTATCTTTAATGCAATCTTGGAAGTTGTTCATAGGACATTTAGACACAGTATCACCTCCTTATAGGAGAGTATAGCACACGGAAAGGAGAAACGAAATGGAGGAACTTGTTAAGTCAGATATGAAAACGCCTATTGAGATTGCCCTTGGCGTAGACGAGAACGGAACGACTACTGCAAGAGCGTTATATGAGTTTTTGGAACTTGCACAGGGGCAGTTTTCCAGATGGGCGAAAGCCAATATCGAATCCAACGAATTTTATGAAGAAAACAAGGATTGGTGGGGGTTCGACATCGTGTCGAACGGTAATAATTGCAAAGATTATCGTTTGACTACTGATTTTGCAAAGCATCTTTCTATGGAGAGTCATTCTGAAAGAGGTAAGGAAGCAAGGCGGTATTTTATTGCCATTGAGGACAGGGCAAAACAGGAAGTAATAAATCGTTCACAGCTTTCTCCGCAGACACAACTTATTTTGCAGTTGGCACAAAGCATTGCCAATAAGGAAATGGAAGACAAGGAGAGAGACCGGAAGATTGCCATTGCACAGGAAACAGCACAAAAGGCGGTAGAAACAACCAACAACATCAAGGAAGCCGTAAAGCCTGTCCTAGATAATTGGCGAGCAGAGATAAAAAGCAGAATAGCGAAGATAGCGCCTAAAGCGAACATGAACTACGGAATCTTACAGGCAGAAATGTACAAGGAACTCGAACGTAGGGCAGGTGTTGATTTGAATAGGCGTGTCAACAATATGAAACAGAGAGCCAAAGATTCTTGCAGTACAAAAAAACAGGTAGATGATATCAGAAAAATTGATGTGATTGAACAGGATAAGAAATTGCGCGAGATTTACTCCAAAATTGTTGCTGAATACGAAATCAGATATTGCGCTTAGGAAAGGGGTGAAATTATGAAGAAAAATGAAGCATTGGCGGTGTTCAAATCAAGAATTGTAAATAATCAGGTTGAAACTGAATTTTTGCATGACAAGCAGGAACTTAAAAGTGAAATAAGAAAACTTTCAAATAATGATGAGGGTTTTGAGGACGTAGTTTTTGAACT
>ERZ808252.242-NODE-242-length-58246-cov-3.848654_pt1 | contig 58246 bp, 64 predicted proteins | sample MGYA00521242_ERZ808252 | MGnify/ENA primary metagenome ERZ808252 (study PRJEB31516, sample SAMN03275581) | gut metagenome | biome: mammalia-associated habitat; material: feces | host: Papio cynocephalus | place: Kenya | collected 2012-08-07 ... | reverse complement strand
TTTTTGAATTGACACGATATGGTATAATGGATTTAGTTAGATATCATCGAAGAAAGCGAGGTGTAAAGATGGATAAAAAAGATTTAAAGAAGATGTGGTCGAACTGGTTAATAGACATAGATTCCAATACTACACAAGTCGCGGAAAGCGTCGGAAGTACTCAGCAAAACCTTTCGAAGAAAATAAACAACGGTTCCATTCGTTACTGTGAGTTATCCGACATAGTAGAAAAATATGGATATACAATAGAAATCAGAAAGAAAGAGCCATAAGAGCCAACACAAAAAGCACTGGCAAACAAAACCAGTGCTTTTCTATTGCTATAATATGTATATAAGGGTATAACTATATACCCCACATAAAGAAAACGCCCTATAACCCAAATGAACGTGTTCTAAAATCGTAGAAATACGATAAAATCTAGCTAAATCGAGATTTTCACGGAAAATAAAGAAGAAAAGTGTGATATAATAATAGAGTAAATTAATATCAAACGTGCGAGAGTGTCAGCAGGCACGGAGCACGAAACAATAGAGCAGGAAGAGACCGCAGGAAAGAAGAGCGGAAACTCCCAAGAGCGGAAACCGTAAGAAAGCGGAGACGCTGACAAGCACCAAACCCCCAAGATGTAAGCTAATGGGGCAAGGTGCTTTTATAGTGTTCTGATTCTATATAGGGAATAGATGTCCCACGGGAAGAATCAAAGCATAGGACAACCAAGCCCAACACGGAGCAGAAAGGAGCGGAGAAGATGCCAAGCCCAAAATACAAACACTGGGAAGAACCCGAGCAATTAGAACGTATAAGACAATGGGTAAAGCAAGGATTAAGCGATAGTAAGATAGCGGAACAGATGGGAATCACCAAGGCACTACTAAGCAGATGGCGGCGGATGAGACCAAAAATAAAGACCGCACTCACTCGCCTGACCACTATAGACGGAAAGACAGTAGACAAGCATGATATAGGGAAAGGCGGAAGACGTAAACTAGACAACGTACAAGAGCTAGAGCAGAAAGTCAACGATTGGATAGAGGATAATAGAAAGCATAATAAGGTAATGACTAAAACCTCTCTCTGTTTATATCTCAATATCTCCAAAGATACATTGAATAGTTACTTAACGCAAAAAACAGATGATAGTACAATATACCAACGTTCAGAAATCGACGGGAAATTACACCCTGTTTCGGTTGTCGATATTTTAAAAAAGGCAGTTTTAGCAATCGAAGACGACATATTACAACGTTCTTTATCTAATAAATGCAATGTTGCAGGGGCTATCTTCTATCTAAAAAATAATCATGGATACGCTGATAAATCAGATATTAACACCGTAAATACTACTAAACAGCTAGAATCTGATGATGATATTGATAAGCGCATCAAGGAACTACAGGATAAAGCAGGGATACATGTTGTATAGTTTATGCAGGATAGTGTATAAATGTATCATACAACCACGGGAATATATCACCCCATTCTGTATATTCTGTATAAAATAGGGTGGTAGAGGTGGTAGGAGTCCCATTCTATAGCTAGGGTGGGGGAGCCAATAGGGTACCCATACAAAGGAATCTATTATATGTATACCCCAATCGGGAACTATAAAGAATCAAAAAGCCAATCTACCACTCTAAAAATTCAAAAGAAGTCCCTACTCCAAACAATCAAAGCAATGTGAACATTCTTCACGTTGCTTTTTTACGTTTCTGAAAAAATATAAAAAATACAAAAAAGGGGTGCTTAAACAGTGGCTAAGTATATGGTTGATGGCGATTGGCAAGGCATGGTTAGCCCGGGAAATATAGACCTAGATAGTAGACCAGTCGTCAAGATGCCAAATGGAGAATACGCAACAGTACGTTCTGCTTCATTCACGATGCCGGACGGCTATGAATACTTGCTACCGACTATCACACAAGATGGTAGGGCGTTGTGGTGGGCACCCGACATTATTAACTACTATCGAAAAACCGGGCAATATTTAGGAAAATTCAAAGATGCAGATTCGGCAGATGCATATGCACAGGCATTGCATGAATCGCAAGAGAAACAATACGCTGATCTATGGCAGAAAATGAGTAAATAGGGGTGAAGAAATGACAACTGGAATCAAATTTATCGAAACATACAACCACGACGACTTCTGTAGCCAACTCTATGACGCTATTAAATGTTATGAAGAGCAAGGCTACTATGTAGATCTCAAACCGCAAGTATGTGTGGAATACAAACATAACGAGTTTGATAATACAGTAGCAGGTGCAGAACATTTGTACACTTGCTTGGTGACTGCTTATGACGATGCTACAGGTATTGAAGAGGACGTACTGGAAGGTATGGTAGGCAAGGTTGGTAAGAAATGAGTGCATGTATAATGTCACTAATCATTTCTATTGCACTCACAGTATTTCTGTATGATGTATGGAGTAAATGATGGATGGACTAAGCAAGGCAGAAAAAGAGGAATTGCTTACTTTGCTAGAGACTAAAGCATGGAAGAATGACACATGGTCATTCATTCACGATGCCTGTCTAACAATGGATGAAGCAGATGAAGGCAAAGTAAAGCATTTTCCGCAGAAAGAATACTTGGAACGTGTATGCCACTTGGCAGAAACCGAAAAGATTCTTTGCATACCAAAATCGAGACGTATGATGATGACTTGGTGTTGCCTTGCCATTTGCTTATGGGAAGCGATGTATAGGGATAATCAGACCATCTTTATACAGTCAAAGAAGTTTGATGATTCAGCTTATCTTATGGGCGAGAGTAGATTGATGTTTATGTATAACAATCTACCTCACGACCGTCATAATTTTCCAAAGGTAGCTAAAAAGATTAGCTCTGAAAAGGGATATTCATTTATTCGCTTTACCAATGGAACGACGATATTTGCGGTGGCAGAAGGTGCAGACCAGCTTCGACAATACACCGCATCACGAGTGTACTGCACAGAAATGGCGTTTTGGGATAATGCAGAAGAAACATGGATGGCACTTAGACCAGTCATTCAAGGCGGTGGACGTATTCTTATAGATAGTTCTGCTAATCCGGGCTTTTTCTCTAAAATCGTCAATGAAAACATCAATGGCGTAGAAGATGAGCAGAAGATAGAAAAGCATGAAAACATACAGGGCATGACGGAATACCGCCGTAATGGTGCGTATATCGCTCGTGTACACTACACTGCTGATCCGGATAAGCGTAGTCCTGAATGGATAAAAGAACAAAAAGAAGGCTCTACTGCCGCCGGGTGGGAACGAGAATATGAAATCAACTGGGATGTATCTCTTGATAAACCATACTATCCCGAATTTAGATATGACTACCATGTAGCATCTAGCCCACTCAGACCGGATAAGAATAGACCACTTGAACTAGGGTTTGACTATGGGCTGACACCTGCTACTATCATTTGTCAGACTACTGCTAAAGGGCAAATATTAGTGCTTAGAGAATGCCAGTCATGGGATGTAGGTATGAGAAATCACGCTAAAGCTCTTAAGGCTGATTTGGCGGCATATTATTATGGCTATGCGCTGAATTGTGTAGGCGACCCGGCAGGAAATCAGCGTTCACAAGCTGACGAAAAGACGGCAAATCAGATTCTTAGAGACGACTTTGGATGGTATGTACAACCGGGGGCACTCTCACAAACAGAACGTGCAGAAGCCGTTAGATGGTTCTTAACCAACATGACAAGTGATGGAAAGCCAATGCTATTGATAGATCCGTCGTGTACATGGATTATTCGTGCATTGACTGGTGGATATCATCGTAAGAAGGTGGGCGAGCGTCTACTTGATGAACCTGATAAAAATGAATACTCGCATATCATTGACTGTTTAGCTTATGTATGTGCGAGAATCTACTCACAGACAAAGAATCCATGGCAGGAGAAGTTTCAAGCCGCTCGAAGAAAAGGGCGCATTAGAAAATGGGGGTCAATGTAATGGACGACAATAACGTAGTTATGGCACTTGCCCCCAAGGGCGATGAAATAAGCCTTGATACGCTAAAGAAAAAAGAAATAGACAAGATTATGGAAGCGGTATCTAGTGGTAAAGCAGTAGCCAATGACTACTATGATAGTACGCTAGAGAAAAAAATCATTGAGCGTGAAGAAATCTACAATGCTACCAAAGACCACTACAGAAAGAAGTTTAAACGGCTTTCTGAAATGTCTGACTGGGTATCAAGGGATGTCAAGACCTCGATTGACTGGATTATTCCCCAACTCATGGAAGTCTTTACCGGTTCAGATAAACCTGTATCTGTACAGGCTAGAAACATTGAAAAGACAGATGCCGCACGCAAAACAGAACTTCTCATGCAGTATCAGCTAGATACAAAAAATGATTACACTACCTTCTGTAATGATATTTGGACAGACGCGCTAAAGTTCAACTACGGTGTAGCCAAGGTATGGTGGAAACATCGAGAAGAGCGAAAGCCAATGCAAATCATGATTGGCGTAAATGATTACGAAATCATGGATCAGCTAACCAATGCGGCTATGGCAGGAGATATTGAAATTACTAATACTAAACAGGTAGACGGCGGATATTTCAATATTGAGTATGATGAAATCCACGTTACGGATAATTACCCTGTCATCGAGAGATTACCACCGTCTGAATTTAGATTTACACCTGATGCACCAATTGTGAGTGACTGCAAGTTTGTAGCCCATAGAAAGATAGTCAAAGGGGACTACTTAAAACGCCGTGAAAAAGAAGGGGAATATCAGAATGTAGATAAAGCCCTCGAAAATACAGGTGATACCAATTACACGACATATGACACGCTTCACAACATGGGACGGAACAATAAAGCTAAAAGCCTGAACGACGGTGATAATGCGTCTAAAGATGTTGAACTGTATGAGTGCTATGTAGATGTAGACTACAACAATGATGGTATTTATGAAAAACTGATAGTTCATACCGTCGGTGATAGTAATGTACCGCTTAAAATCCAAAAGAATGAGTTTGGACGTGTGCCTTTCTTCTGTATTAGCTCTGAACGTGACCCGGAAGTAATATTCAATGAAAAGACAGGATTCGCTGATATCATTGAGCAACAACAGGATTTAAAAACAGCTGTTATCCGTCAGATGATTGTCAATATAGCTAAGTGCAATAATCCACAAATGGCGTTTGACCAAGCTAATGTAGACGTAGAAGCATTGCTTGATGGAGAAGACCTTGTACCTACTAATGGCACGCCAAGTAATCTATTGTACCCTATTTCTACACCGCCTATGAGCAATGCCACTATGAGTTTGGTAGAATACTCGCAGAATGAAATTGAAGCACAGACAGGTTCCACTAGATATAACCAAGGACTTGATAGTAATTCCTTAAATAAAACAGCAAGCGGTATTACTGCTATTATGGGACAGTCTGAAAAGCGGTTAAAGAATATGGCACGGCTTGTAGCGGAAAACTTCTATAAGCCTATTTTCCGCTTTCTCATTCAACTCAATCAACAGTTTGGCGATGCCGAACAGTTGATTAGAGTAGGCGACAAAAATGTCTCTATATCAAAGTCAGATGTGGATGTTGATTATGACTTGATACTGAATGTAGGGCAGGGTGCAGGTACTAAGGAAGCTAGAATTAACTACCTTATGCTACTGATTAATCAGATCTACCCAATGTTTGCACAGTACGGCATAGTCAATGAAAATAGTTGGTACGTTGCAGGGAAAACACTTCTCGAAGAAATGGGACTGACTAATGCTGAAAAGACGCTGATTGACCCGAATAGTGATGTGTTTAAGCAGGCACAGGCACAGAAACAACAGGCACAAATGGCGATGATGCAGGCACAACAACAAGCTGACATTGCGACTAAGAAGGCTATTGTAGACGCAAAAGCCGCCGCAGATATCCGCAAGAGTGGTATTCCAAAAGTTTCTGCTGAATTAAACGACTTACCACCGGATGCTATAGCGGCAATTATTCAGAAGATGGGGCTTCCTGTAAGTCCTCGTGGTATGGCATTGAGGGAAAACAATGGACAAGGCTGAAAAAGAAAGAAAACTAGTCAAGATGTTAAAGGATGGTAGCAAGGCTGAAACCTTGCTTTCCTTCCTTGATGAATTTATGAAGTATTCTAACGAATTGGCAGTCAATGAACTGCTTACAACCACAAAAGACCCAAATATTATCAAGGCTGATTTGCGAGCGTCAAAAAGAGTTTGTACATATATAAAAAATATGGTGAGTATAGGGAAGCTCGCAGATAGTAAGCTAAAAGAGATGAAACAGGAGAATAAATAATGGAAGAATCTACCGTAGCAAATGAAGTACCGCAGGGGGCAAGCAATGAAACTGCACAAGAAACATCAGGCTCCGGTGTCTTGGGATTACGTACTGATGAAAGGACAGGTCGGAAAATCGTTGAAACGGTTGCTACTGCCACAAAACCAACAGAAGTCCCGACGCAAGCGGCACCACAAGAGAAAAATAGCGAGCCAAGCCAACAACCAGTAGAATCGCAACAATCAGAGCCACAACAAGCGGAACCCCAACAGGTGCAACAATCTCAACAGCCGGTACGGCAACCTGTTATTCCACAGGTTCAATACTATAGCCCGGCAGAAATGTCACTGGCTATGCAATTGGGCAATGTTGATGAATCACGAATCCCACCGGAATATCAACCGCAATACATGGCACTGAAACAGAAAAATGCTCCACCGCCAAAGAGCGAAGCTGAACTTAGAACGGAGTTCCTTGATACCGTCAATAAGATGGCAAAAGAACAAGCTATGAAGGATGTAGGTCTTACAGAAGACCAACTCCAAGTGGGGGAATTTTCAGATGATGAGAATATTCGACAGAATATTGAACGGTATAAGACTGCATTAGAAGTAAATCGTGCCAAGATTGTAAGCGGATATGGTGAACAGATCCGCTTAGCACAGGAACAGGCAAAGCAAAACAACGCTTTTAAACAAGATGTAGCCTCATGGATTGATCAGCAAAGACAAGCTGAACCTAACTTTGATAAGATTGGCTTTTTCATGCAGGAACATTACAAAACAATGCCTTATGAAAAAGCCGCTACTATTGCCCCAGCGATTCAGAAAGCAATGAAGGGGCAACTTGACCCACAGTCTGCTGAAATCGTCAAGGCGTATTATGAAGATTGTAGAAAAGAATTTTATGCAAAGAAAAATGGTACTTCTACTACACCAACTCCTAAAGCACCATCTGTAGAAAAGAAGGGCAGTGGACTTGAGGTAGAAAAGCCGATTGACTATGCATCGCAACTTAGAACTGCTTCTGTAAGAGATAAATCGGCTATTGTAGCCGCATGGCTTAACTCCATGACTACTCATCGATAAACACACTCTTAGTGTTTATATATATTTAACTTCCTGTATTTAACCTTTAAAGGAGGATATTTTTAATGCCACAGGACGTAACTAGAAATCTGGGACCTTCTAGTTCCCAAAGTTTAACTTATGAATCTATCGGGCAGGCAGAAGACTACTCTCAAATTCTGTATAACATCGACCCAACTTCTACCCCGATTCTTTCTCGTCTCCCGGAAGGTGCCGCATTGACTGCCACCGATACCACCTGGATGACTGAACAACTGGAACCACCCGGTGAAAATGCTCACAAAGAATACGAAAAGTACGAATACCACAAAGTTGGGTCTATGGAAGGGCTTAAAAACTATGCACAATTCTTCCAAAACGACGGATGGATTTCTGATGTACAACGTAAGGTAAAGAAGATTTACAACGTACCACAGGGCGATGTATTAGCAGAAGCCAAAACCAAAGCGTTTACTAAACAGGCAAGAGATATTGAATACGCACTCTTGAACAATGATAAAGCACGCATTGGTTCTGAAAGTGAGGCACCTCTTATGGGTGGTGTGCCGTACTTCATGGACTTGGATACCATTGATGTAACAGCTAGCACTACTGACGGTGTATTTGAATCCACCAAACCGCATAACCTTAAAACAGGTGACTTTGTATATCTGATTGGTGATACTATGCCAACTGGTGTCAAAGCAGGTGCTATGTACTATGTAAGAGTGGATGACACTACTCCAAAGACCAAATTTACCATTTACGACACCATCAAAGATGCTGTTCGTGGTACTGCTGATGCAGTAATTAAACCGTCTGCCGCAGGCACTAACGTAAAGATTGTCAAATCTAACGTGAAGTCTCTTGGCGGTTCTACACAGTACACTCTTGATGATATCGATGATGTAATGTTAATGGCGGCAAGCCGTGGCGGTAATCCAACTGATGCTTACATGTCTATGGAAAACAAGAGACGCTTCTCTAAACTCGTTTCTGCACTGTCTACTACTCAACGTCAACCAAAGACTAGATATGGCTCTCTCGTTGCTGATACTTATGAAACTGACGGCGGTGTAATCTCCGCTCATGCTCATAGAATGTATGCAAGCAACCGTATCGATATTTTTGACTTTGATTACTGGGAACTTCGCTATCTTGAAAAGCCACATGAAGTACAGAACCTTGCAAAGGACGGTACTTATGAAAAATTCGTACTGGAAACTAAGATGACATTGCAAGCATCTCAACCAAAAGCGTCTGCATCTATTATCGGTATTAAGAGATAGTAAATTGCATAAAATGCAAATTACAAATAATTTTATTCACATGAGCTTGTGAATAAAATGTGAATTAAAGCTAGCACAACCATTTTTGTGACGTCAAGAAAATGGTTGACATTTAAAGTGAATGGGGGATAAGGAATTATCCCCCGCCTTTTTATTATGAGGTATCTCAATGATTACTAAGCAAGAATTGCGGTTTGAAGATGATGGCACTTGCCGATTGCGAAATACCGTAGATTTATCCGGTGCCATTGCACAAGCTAAAGAATATGATGAAATGGGCATGGGAAACGGCAAGAATGGCTACATGCTTGGCGTAATTCCGGAAGAAATGTATCAATTTGATCCATGGCTTAAAGAAGCGATGGCACGGAAGCGTGAAGGAGACATGGCAGGGTACACAACTTACATGCTTAAATTCTTTAAGATACATAGGGCATTGGCGGTTAACCACAAGAAATGCATGTGGGGCGGTTATGCCGTGCCGATTATCAGCGGAAAGGAATCTATGCCAAAGAGACCTGATGCGATGGAAAGACTGTTAGATAGCGTATGATAAATGTAACAGATATCATGCAATCCGTGCGTTATAAACAGAAAGATCATAATGAAGTTAAGTTTTCTGATTATGATATCATCCAAAGCCTTAATGAAGCGTTGCGGTATATTAACCGTTCGTATGCTTTAAAAAACAGTGATTTTCTTGAAAAAGTAAAAGAATATAGGCTTGATGACATCAATGCTGAAATAGATAAGGAAAATGAAGATATCGATGACGAAGAAGCCAAAAAGCCGCATATAGAATATAAGGATGGCTTTGATTTGCCCGATGATTTACTGTCTATTGTCAGTATTACTACAAAAGAAATTCGGTATAAACTGCATCCCTGTAATGCTGAAAGAATCCCTAATCATCGTGAGTTTAAGGTGCTTGCCGGAAAGCTGTATGTGCGTGAAGATGTAGATTTGCTATACAGGTACTCTATTGGGGCAGTAAAAGCAGATAGTGTTATTGATTTACCGGATATTTTTATGGATTTACTGGTAAAAATAACAGGGATGATACTTAATCAAAACCCACAAGAAGATATTATGGCAGAAGCCAACAAGACATTAGCAGAAGAACTGATACCTGTACGACGCTATGCCTTTAGGCGTGTATTCCCGATATGGAAGGTGTAGAAAATGAAAGTAAAAACGGCTATAGCAAGATTGAAATCTGCTACCCATGACATATCTGATGAATACAGTACCGACGCTTGCCTAGAGTTCATCAATACGGCGATTCAGCAGGTGGCAAGCCTGCTAATTGCGGCACGATATCCAGTGCTTACTAGAGAAATTTTCATCAAAGATGGTGATAAACTTCCCCATAACTATATGGGTGCATGCGGTACGTATCCTATCCGTATGACTAACAATGAAGCAAAAATCATTGACGGCAGTGATTCAGTGCGGTTCAGATACTTTGCTACTCCCGATTTAGTAGGGGAAGATGATGATATTCCATTTGACCATGAAGCGATTAACGCTGTCATTCTAAGAACAGCTATACTGCTTGCACTCAATGAGAATGAATATGATATCTCGCAGGATAGCAATATTGTTGAATCACTGAAACAGGCAATTAGTACAGGTATGTCATGAGTGAAGAAATTGAGAAGGAATATATAGAAGTACCCGATTTACCCAACGTAGTACAGGGCGATGGGCGGTACTTGATGACGCAACTTAGAAAGTACCTTGCGTCTATAGCACAACAAGTTAACCTTGCCAATGGTTTTAAATCTAAAGAAGAAACAGGTACATCCGGCTATGCGGCACCATCAAATTTTACACTCACATTCTCTATGGAAGGTGGGCTTTTTAAGTGGGACGACCCTAGCTATTTTAAGCAGGTAGCCTATTATGAAACTCGAACAGATACCAATGTAGGAACTATAGTTGGCAGGCTTGACGTTACACCAAATAACTTTTCAGATAAAATGCCTATCATGTATGCAGGGCGTGTGTATCTGTATGCCATATTGCAAGATGGAACAATCTCTAATGGGGCAATTCTTGATTACAATAAGAAACGTCCAGAAAAACCGCAGGATATAAACCTATCAAAGAATGAGCAAGGAACATTAATTAACTTCACGTTCATTCCGCTTGATTGCATTGGTGCTCATATTTATATCAATGGATATATGTATACAACGCAAGATAACTGGCTTTTGTATACAGGTAATGCAACACAGATTAATGAGGTACAGGTAGCTTATTATGATTCCTTTGGTGAAGGAGAAAAAGGGTATCTTTATTGTCATGTTCCCAATGTAACTGGGTTCTTGGTAGAAAGAAACGGTGCCGTTCTTGACTTTTACTGGGATAGCGTTGGAATTAATGGGGCATCTTATTCTGTTAGAGTATCTACAACGCCTATATGGGAGAACGGACTGGAACTATTCAGAACGTCCCTTCTAAAAAAGAAAATGGAGTACCCTAATACTGGCGACTTATATTTTCTCATCAAAGCTCTTGATGAACATGGAAACTTGTCAGAGTCAGCTACATGGTTTTTACTGAAATCGAAGGAAGATCAACAGAAAAACATCATTATGTCATTTAATGAGCATGCCAATAAATACACTGGCAATAAGCTCAATACATATTATGATGCTGAAGCCGCAGGGCTTCGATTAACTGATGGTTCCTATACAGGTGAATATTTATCAGCCGGTAATCTTCCTTATGTAGCACGAGCGAGAAACTGGGCGGATTATAAATTATCTTCATCGAATAATTCTGACATTACTTTTTCTGACTTAGACTTTTCTATAAAAGATGATAAAGCCAAAACTATAACAATGGTTGGTGGCTTAGCATCCAGTCTTGAAGGAACAGAAGTCACAACTTATATAGCAGAACGCCTTGAAAAAGGTCTTGAATCGGTATTGGAAGTATCATTGAATGGCACAACAGAAACCGTAAATAAAGAAAAGCCAGTAGAATCGCAACATTGTGATGAGTATGTATATGCTAGGTGGTTCAAAGGGATTAAGCAGAATGAATTAACAAGACTTAAATACGAGATTAAGCCAACTGTTACTACATTTTCTTTCTTATTCAATATAAAGATGACAACGGATATAACATCATGCACCATAGCATTAATACATGGCGACGGAGGTGAACTTCTTCTATCCTACAGAGATGGTTTTCTATTAGAAGGTTCAGATGGTAATAATATATATATGCCATTTAAAGTAACGCCCAACGATATGATTACCTTTGGCATATCCCAAGGGGAAAACAGTAGAACTCTATACGTAAAAAAGCTAGATGCGATTCTGTCAGAGAATGTTTATTCAAAGGCAATCAACGCACCGCCAGTTGGAGCATTTAACATGGTGCAATTTTATAAGTGAGGTACATAAATGAATAATAAAGATAATTTCAAGGTTCATGGTGCAGTAACACTGGTTCTGCAAAAAGCAGATGGGGGAGCGATTGCGTCTCGCCACAACAATATGGTACTGAACGGTGGGATTGATTTCTTGTGCGATGCGTTCGGTGCAAGTAGCAGACCGGACATTATGAGCCACATTGCAGTTGGCACAGGCACAACGGAAGTTAAAGCTACCGACACGGCACTTGTCACTGAACTTGCAAGAAAGCAATGCACATATGCCCATACAAAAGGTTCAACAAAACTCACTGTACAGACTACATTTAACGCAGGAGAAGCCACAGGAGCTATCACGGAAGCAGGTATTGCTAATGCATCAACCGCAGGAACTTTCTTTGACCGTGTAGTATTTCCTGTTATTAACAAAGGAGCAAGCGACGTTCTGACCGTTACTTTTGAAATAACGCTGACTCGTGCTTAATGTTCAAAAGCTCACACCCGTTAAAACAATAGATATGGCAGAGGAAATTACCTTAGATAATTCAGTAATACCTATTGATGATTTTACGTACATTCTACATTACTTACATAGCGGCATTGACATAGCTATATCCGATGTAAGCAGATATAAAAACGTTCTAATACTCATAGACAAGTTATTCGCAAAAGAAAGTTGCAGAGAAAATTTTGCAAAAAAATACATTGAATCTGTAAAAGCAAGTGATTGGAGAAACAAAAAGCTCAACACGGTAAAAAGGGAACTTGTTAGCTTTATCGATACAGGTAATCATGCACAAAGATTAACAAAAGTGGAATCTGTTAGGATACAACGTCATAGCTATAGAACTCTAGTAAAAGAAAACAGGGAATTTGCTTCATGCGTTGATGCGTTCAGCAGACGTTTTGACGCAGTTAGATATTTTACTGAAAAAATGTCTATTCATGAATTGGTAGGCAAGGCGAGTCAAGTTAACGTCAGAGAGCTAGTAGATGTTCATGTCAATGCACCATACTTAAATTCGCCAATGACGGTGGATTTAAGTACAAATATCAAACTAGACGACGCTGATATCCCTATAGACCGATTTATCTATGAAGTTTATTACAAACAAAAAGATTGTGAACTATGGATAAGACCAAACAAGCAAGAGCCTTGTGCGTTAGGCGAAATATATCGAAAAAATACGAACTTGCTAAAAAATGAGACGCTTTTAAATGGCATTGTCATGCGTCCGCAGACTTTTTTTGATAGATTTATCACGGAGAATGTAGAGACGCTAGAAATGCCAAATAAAGCGGTTTATGAGCGTTTTATTGAAAGAATGCTTTCATGGGATGATGAAAATGCACAAATTGGTAAAAATGTACTGTATAACGTGGATTGTGGGATAAATTTTAGCAGAACATGGAGTGGCAAGAAATCTTTCTATGAAAATATCATAGCAAATAGTGTAAAGAGCAATCATGTTACATTGCCACGAGTTGAAAATTTCATTGGAGTTAGTGCAAGCAGAATCGCCGCCAATCCAAATGGAGTGCTTTCAGATATTTTCGTCAGAGCAGATGAAATGTCAGAAGCAGATTTTAGACGGTTGGCTGACCACCCGTCGGGGTACAATTACTTTTCTCCGTTTAAGGTAGGGGAGTATGAGTATAAAGATGCACTGTACAGAATAAAAATAAAAAAAGATAATGGCGTAGCGAATCCGTTGATTTATGACTACAAAATCAATGTGGATATTGATGATGTAAAAGATAGGGGCACCGTTGATATTCCGGCAGAAGAAACGAAAGTCTATTTCAATAGAAGCTACTATACAGAGCCCGATGTCGTTGTGAATGTTGTTAGCGGAGAAGAAGGTAAGGTAATTATTCCGTTTATTATAAGCACAGATGGTGAAGATGATAGAGGTCGATACTTTACCATAATATTAAAGGACACGGCAGGAAATCCTGTTAGTGGTACGATTTCATGGAACAGTAATGGGTATTGATAATGATTAATAACGAAACGGTTCTCATCATCTCAGGGATATTGGGGATATGGACATGGGTGTTCAAGGTTTTTGTTATAGAGTCTCTTCAAAAGTCTATAGATAATTTAGCAGAGACCATTGCACATAATGTGACAAAAACTCATGAATTGGATACGGCAGTTCAAAACCACGGAATACTCCTTGGGGAGATGAATCACAGAATAGAGAAGTTGGAAAATGAAAATCATAACTAAACTTACGGAGTACATACAAACAACTTTAAAGAAACTCAAAAGCAGGAAGTATAACAAAATGACTATGAAAGTCGTGTTATTCTACCTGTTTTTTATTATCCTTCTTTTGGCTACGTGGTATGTGGCGTGGATGTTTATGTTTCTGAAAAATGGCATTGCAGACCTTGACGCTATGTCAAGGTTTATTGTCATATGCACAGGGGCTACCGGTTTTTTTGGTTTTATTATGGAATGCTTCGTAGACAAGAACCATAATGGCATACCGGACATGTTTGAGAAAGAAAAACCGTCTATGCCGCCACCAGTTATTCCACCTAGACCGATGGTAGAAAGGGAAAACAAGAAATGAATGTAATTGACATTTCCGGTTGGTCAGAAGGGCTTGACTGGGACGCTATAGCAGAAAATGAAGATGGCGTTATCATTAAAATTTCAGAAGGTCGCACTATTGATAGTATGTTCATGGATCACTTCTACAGTGTTCAAGAAAAAGGTATGAAGTGGGGCGTTTATTGCTTGTCTCATGCTAAAACTACAGAACGTGCAGTAGAAGAAGCTGACGTAGTAATAGACACTTTAAATGGTATGGGGCAACCGCCGCTTGGTATATGGTTTGATGTAGAACCATTTCTTGCGGATGCAATGGATGCTGAACAACTTACCGCTATTGCCAGTGCGTTTATTTCTGAATGCAATTCAAATGGCTATTCGTGCGGTATCTATGGCAACTATGCTACCTTGAATAAAATCAACTGCTATGATTTGGCTGATTATGTGCCGTACTGGTCAGCAGAACCTGGCAGTTATCAATGTGATTTCAAACTTGAAAATCCATCACTTCGAGTGGTTGGATGGCAATATGAATTTGATAGCAAAGTGTATGGCGGTGTATGTGATAGGAATGAGTGGTGGGACTAATGCAAGAATATTCTGAATTTTCAGAAAATGAGTACTTAAACACTGGTATGCCAAAACTTGTAAATAACATAAGCACTATAGCCAGTAGTTTTAGTGGCACGGCGTTCCCATCAAGCAATCTTATGGTTGGTATGGTCTGCTATAGAACAGACTTAAAAAAAGCATACAGACTTACTGAATTTGCTCAAAACTCACCCGTTTGGAAAGAGTGTGATAGTGCTGATTTTACGCCCGGTGTTGCACAATTGGATACAGAAGGGAATGAAATCCCTAAATACTATGCACCAAAAACATCTATACAGTTTGAAACCAATAAAAAAGGATACATTGTTATGAGACGGTAGGTGGACATATGGCGACAAGCGAAAAAGTTTTAGCCCCATTTGCTGATGGAGTAGATAGTTTGGGGGCGGATGGGTGTGCATGGAACAATACATATACAAAACATTTATATGTAATCACTGATGCCACGACACAAAAACTGACAGTAAAAGGCGAAGCGGCAATACCATCTATTAAAGGAGAGACCGATATAGAGAGGTTAGGAGTTTCTAGTAATATTTCTGTTAAAGGGGATATCTCCGCAAATGGAAACATTACCGCCGCTAAGGTTTTCAATGCTGTATATAACGACTATGCAGAATGGTTTGAACGTGGCGATGATACGAAAGAAGGAGAGATTGTTGCATTAGACGAGACTGCAAATAAAGAGCAGTACATAAAAGCCACAGACAAAAGCAAGGTTATTGTTGGAATCTGCACAGGGAATTATGCACATATAATCGGGGGAGAAAACCATGCAGATTACGAAAGGCACAACCTAAAAAAATATATTCCGATATCTTTGGCAGGGCGTGTCCCTGTTTATGTTAAAGGTGTAGTTTGCGTTGGTGATTATATTGCACCATCTAGCATTCCTGGAATCGGGAAAGCGGTAAAAAAGAAAACATCAAAAGCTATTGGAATAGCACTGGAATCTAGTGATAATAGTAAAACTAAATTAGTAAAAGTATTGGTGGTTTGATATGAATGATAATATGGCGTTGACCGCAACAATCTTCATTACTGACAAATGCAACCTTGCTTGCAAATATTGTTATGAGGAAAATAAACAGTATAAAACCATAAAAGCAGAATATATAGACAGATTTATTGATCTTTTGTATCACGAGCCAAGGTATTGCAATAGAAAGCAAATTGTTCTCGACTTTATCGGTGGAGAAGCACTGCTAGAATGGCAATTGATGGAGCATGCAATGAATCGGTTTATAGAAGTCGGGAAGAACTTACATCATCCGTGGATAACGGAGAACCGCTTTATTTTCTTTAATACATCAAACGGAACCTTGTTTGACAACCCAGATATAAAGGCTTTTCTTGAAAGATGGAAATGCTTACAAGTCGGGGTATCACTTGATGGGTGCAAGAAAGCTCACGACATGAATCGTGTCTACCTTAATGGGAAAGGCTCGTATGACAAGATAATGGGGACTATGGAGTGGTGGAAAAATAGATATCACCAAGAACTTGTCAAAGGAACAATGAATAGAGACACACTTCCAATGCTTGCGGATATGCTGATTAATCAAATCAATTTAGGTTTTGAACCGTGGGCAAATCCTATTTATGAGGAAAACTGGACACAGGAAGATGCTGATGAATACTACAACCAATTAAAAAAGGTTGTAGACTTTATCTTCCACAGAAAGCTTTATTTGAAACTGAAACCAATCGGTAGACCTAGACCGAATCCCAAAGAATCTCAAGATATGGAACGTGGATATTGTGGGAGTGGCGTTTATATGGTGACACTAGGGATGAATGGCAAATTGTATCCTTGTCACCGTTTTGCTACTGGCAGGCATCGCTTTGATATTGGTGATATTTGGAATGGATTTGACGAGAAGAAATTTGCTATTCTTCGAGATGGGCAAAAAAGGATAAATCGTCAAATTGGAAGCACATCGCTACCTTTGTGCTATTCTGCCAACTATGATATCAATGGCACATTTGATTACCACAATAATGAAGAGATTATGACTGAGCAGGAATACAGAATCTATGATTACTGGATGGAAAGGATGAACGGTGTTTGCCTATGATTTATGTTTCGGCTATTGCAAAATGGGCATTAGAGTGTGATGAGCAGGGTGCAATACCAATGCCGGGAAAACTAGAAGATTTCTTTTATGAAACTTCTGATGAACATTTCTTTGATGGTTACACGCATAGTCAAAGTGTGTTTTATCCCATAGATGGTGGTAAATTTTTTTATACTCACGAAGCGTATAAAAAGTGGTTAAATGAGACCGGAAACAAAGCGTACCCGGATGAAACCAATATAAAGCCGGTTCAGTTCATGCCGGTTTTAGCAGATGGTTGTGAAGAATATTCTATTGAATGGATCAGTAAACACTTCCGTGATTTTCACGCAAACTGGGAAACTCTTACATATAAATACTCTCCTATTGACAAGAGAGCTATCCGTGTTAATTGGGGAATTAACGAAGCAATAACGGATTATATCAATACCCGTCAAGAAATTATAGACATGCGTAATTCAATCGCAGTACTTATGGATTTTGTGACTGGTAAATTATCAGATGAAGAGAAAAACGAGCTTGCTAGTAAGTGGGAAAAGCAGGGTGAAGTAGAAAAAATAGAAGCCTATGACCAACAAGAGAAAAGAATTAGAAATATAATTAAAGCTATTGAAAAACGCCATGCACAGGAGGAATAATGGAAATTAGTATCTCTAAAAAGCACGATATTACGCTTAATAAGGAAGAACTAGACTCTATCAAAACGGTGGATGACTATATGGTGTTTCTTGAAAACATGGGATTTCTTTTTATTAAACTTTGTAACTATAGCGACAAATTTGAGCTTACCCCTGAAAGAAAACGGTACAAAGTAAACATGGAGAGAAACATTGCTAGCTACTTGCTACAAAGGAATGAAAGATATGGAAAATAAGTTATCCTGTATCAAAAGCATAAGAGTAACTACAGGTTTTGATTGTAATTGTAAATGCCATTACTGCTCTCAAAGAAATAACAAAATTTCCGATAGATTAGGCGGTGTAAGTACTCAGATTCAAACGCTATACGTTTTATTAAAGCAACCATGCGTCATAAAAGAGGGAGATTTAAACATCGAGCTCGAAGGTGGCGAACCTTTACTTCATCCAGATATCATAATGGATACCGTTAAACTTTGTGACCAGTTAAGCACAGACAGTTTACAAGTAAGGTACACACTGGTATCTAATTGCCAATTGTTGAATAAAAGCAAAGCAAGGGAACTTATAAAATGGATGAAGGATAGAGGAAGCAATTTCTCAATAGCAGTTAGCTTTGACCACCAGTATAAAAACCCACGGATACTTAACAATGATACATATCGGTTTTTGCGAGAATGCGGAGCTATGTTTATATATGCAGTGTATGTCATTGAAAGTAAAAAGCATATAAATCTTGCTAAGAGAAATATCACGTTTCTAAATGAACACGGTATCAAACCACTGGTATACTGGAATTTCTTTGCCTATGGTGAGCTCAATGACCTAGAGACTAGAACTGAATATGTAAAGCTTTTAAGAGAAACGAAGAACAGAAACAAACAAGGGATTGGTTTTAGTGGGGAAATAAAAGATTGTGCGTGGATAGGAATTAGTCCGAAGGGTAAAATTTACCCTTGTTATGAAGCGTCTTTTGGCATCGCTGATTTAGCCAAGGGAAAAGAATTTGAAAGATCGCATTGCATGAATTGTGATATAAAAAGCTTCTGTAAACAGTGCGTTGTTAGAAAAGCACTGTATGGAGATAAATTATGCGGACTAATGAGGGCACAATATGCTTTAGAAAATTGCAAAGAGGTAACGTGATGACCGTAAAACATGATACGATTACTACGCAAAACTCTGGCTTTATTTCAGCCAGTATTTTTACAGATTTACAGAATTTACTAGAAAACGATGAGGGACTTGAAGAGCAATTAGTGAAGGTGGAAGTCACTGCCCAAAATATATCTGACTGTATGAATACCTGTAGCTTGTCTTGCGGCGGAGCTTGTAAAAATATTTGCACTGGATGTATGAACTCATGTGGCACGAATTGTAGCGGCTCTTGTGGTAATGGTTGCACAGGTGGATGCACGTCATGTTCACTAACTTGTAGTGGAAAGTGTAGTGGTTGCGGCGACTCTTGTAGCGGATGCAGTGGAGCACCATAGGAGAAATCATGAATAAACCAACAATAGGCAAAAAAGGCGATGTTGTAAGTAGAAACTTGTATGCCGATTTTAACAACATGCTAAAAAATGACAAAGAACTTGATACACGAGCTCAAAAAGCAAAAGAGATAACAGATAATGCTTATAACAGATTGAAGAGGTGATTTCATGGCTTTAAAGAACGATGCACTATCAGCTTCATCAAAAAGTGATGAAGATAAAATCACCACTTCTATATATAGCGATTTATCTAAGTTATTAGAGAATGATATTGGGCTAGATGTTGATATATCCAATGTGGCTACTAGGCAGGCTACGGTTGTATCTTGCATGAACTCGTGCGCACTAGGGTGTGCTAATGGATGTAGTGGAACATGCGGAAATACTTGTGGCGGAAAATGTTTAGGGTCATGTACTGGCGGTTGCGGTGGGAGATGCACCGATTCATGTACAGGTGATTGCGATAATGGTTGTCGCGGTAGTTGTTACACAGCTTGTGCAGGGGCACCATAGTATTTAATACATAGGAGGAAATATGCAAAAATATACACCGCTTGGTGATACGGCAACAGAAACCGTTAAACAAGCACTGTTAAATCACGAAGACAATATTAACTCTATCAGATCGTCCAATAGCGGTTCTTCCTTCCCTACAGAGAGTTTAGTAGCAGGTCTGAAGTGCTATAGAACGGATTTAAAAGCCACATACACTTATAACGGAAGTTCTTGGGACAAAGATAGCGATTTATCGATTGATAGCGAGGGTTATATTTGTATTGATTACAACATTGACACAGGAGAATAGAAATGAGCATTATTACAAGAAAAGCACGTCTACCAAATGAAGAAGGGCAAACCTTAACAAACCAATTGCTTGCAAGAATAGCCAACGCACAGGAAGCTATTGCAAATGATAAAATTTTAACCAATACAGATGTTTTAGATAATTACGTGCTTTCCATCTTAAAAGCAAGTCCAAACGACAAAGATACCTATTATGCAATGCAACAATTTTGGTTTAAGTCCAAAGGTGCAAATAAGATGACCGCAGGTGCGGCACTTACAGATGGTGGAAAGACGCTTACCGATTTAGTTACTGAATGGTATAAACTAACACGCCAAATTGTCAAAGACTGGGACGGATGGACACGATTTGCTCATCCTGATAAGTTATCTATCAGCACAGGCACAAAGATGGGGAGTAACGCAAATATGACGTGTGAACCATCAACAGAAACCGTTGCAGGACAAGACGACTATGCAGGAAATCCGTTGTTTGCTATTACGTATTGCAATTGGAAGATGGTAAACAATGAACCTGTTATTACGGCTATCAAAGACGTATCGCCCGACTTTAGCTTTTATGATAAAGATAAATATGTTGGCGTTCTTCAGATGTCCGCTTATGTGCATTGGACAGAATTAGAAGAATCAAGTGACCACTATGACCGTGGTTATTGCGCAACGCTGAAATCGTACAGTCATATCGAACCATTGCCCGAATCCGTTGCTTCCGATGGAACAATGAGAGAATGGGTACTTCATGGTGCATGTGCCGCCAGTCTGAACGACGACGGTACATACAGTGAATGCTATGGTAAAGAACCGTGCTGGACTGGTATGAATCACAACAATATGAATACCGTAGCTAAAAAGCTAGGGAATGGTATCTCATTCTCTTGCTCATGCGACTGGAATTTCCTTAAATGGATGACATATATCAAATACGGCAGTCTGACGCTTGATAACATTATGGTCGGTTGTTTTAATTACTATTACGCTGATTCGGCAGTCGTAGCAGAAACTGGCGTTAATCGTGTATTGCTTGCTAGTGCAGTTGCATTGGATAAATATGTCATTGGCAGTTACGTCCGTATTGATAACTGGAATGGTACACTGGATGACTGGTCAGCACGAAATAAAGCAACTGTAGCTATCACGGGTAAACATGGCGTGAAGATTACAGATATTCAAAAGGTTACTATTGATGGAACGGATTATACCGCTGTCTATGTAGATGGTGAACCGTTTGATACATCTATTACAGATGGCGCAGTTACACGCATTTATACATGGAACTGGTCAAGCGGTGCATTAGCAAACATTCTCGGTAATGACGGTTCTATCAATTTAACAAACGGCAAATATCCTATTAAGTTGCAAGGCATCGAATTTGCGTGGGCGCAGTTTGAAGTTTTGTCTGACGTCATTCTTAATCTAACGAAAGACGATAATGACGATTACTGGTATCAGCCATATGTATGCAAAACCGTAGATAAACGCTCTACCGCGGTGACAAGTGACTACGGCGCATGCAACGTGAAACTCAAAGGTACAGAAAACTGGCAATATATCAAGTACGAGAAATACAGTAATGGCTACTATTTTCCGCAAATTATTGGCGGTTCTTCCAGCACCTATCATCGAGACGCAATTTATACGAATAAGGCGACTGGCACACGAGAAGTGTTGGCTTTTGGTTATTTCGGGGCTGGGTCTGCTTATGGCGGCTTGTCGTACCTCGATGGGAGCGGCTCGCTGGGCGGCTCCAACTTCGACTACGGCTCTCGCCTCTCTCCAAACGGGGTGAGGGGGTCATAGGGGGCTATGCCCCCTATTTAATAATAGGATAAACAGGGATACATAGTCAGGGCTTTTGGTAATTTCAGGAATAGGTCTGCTAATAGCGGCTTGTCGTACCTCAATGGGAACAACTCGCTGGGCAACTCCAACTTCAACTACGGCTCTCGCAACTCTAGATAAAACACGAAATAGGCTATGTATTCCACGCTGAGGCGAAAATTAGTAAAAACAACGTAAGGCTAGTACCGTGGGAAAGTCTTATAACTTACTAGAGAGAAGATGGTGGCATTGAAAAAGTGCCTAAAAGATATAGACATCACAAGTCCAGTAGTTATCGAACCGTTTATAGAGAAATGCCTATCACGGCATGCCAAACGGCGAGATTTTAGATTATACATCGAGAAGGAAGGCTTTAAAAATGAATATAGACAGTTCTTAACTGGTGATGTTGCGGCAAAATATGAACTCGCATATAAACTATCGCAGAAAATCGCATACATAATAAAAACCAGACGGATACCACATTTGCGAGTATGGGCATCGCAAAAGTTTGATTACTCATCTCGCAAAATACGGATGATAGGAAACGAAACCGTATTGCAACGTTTACTTGATTATGTAGCTGTTTATGGATGTAGCGAATTGTGGCACAAAAAGTTAGTTCGTGAACAATGCTCATCTATACCCGGTAGAGGTCAATTTTATGGTGTAAAGCTATTGCGGCACTATGTTACGAGAGATAATCGTGCTATGGAATACGCAAAGTCTCATCATCTTAGATGCTCACGGAAATGTAAGTATTTCGTGAAACTGGATATTAGACACTGCTATGAGGCTATAGATAAGCAGATTCTTATGAACCAGCTAGTACATGATATCAAGAACGAGGATATGCTTTATTTGTGGCAATGCTTACTAAAATCATATGACGGCGTTGTGAATGGCTTACTTATAGGAGCTTTACCGTCACAGTTTGCCAGTCAGTATGTGGTAGTCAATCTATATCGCAAGGCAAAAGAAAATCCGTGCGTCACGCACATGGCAACCTATATGGACGACATGATTCTATTTTCTGCTAATAGAAGAAAACTTCTTAAAGCAGTTAATGAATTAATAGTCTACGCAAGGACTAACTTACATCTCATCATTAAACAGAATTTTGCTATTAAGAAACTGGCAAATGAACCGATAGACATGATGGGATTTGTTATTCATAGCACAGGGAAAGTCACTATACGAGCAAAAGGCTTTATTCACGCCCGAAGGATGCTATTGCGATATGAAAGACAGAAGTTTTTAACATACACGCAGGCAAAGCGATTTGTTAGTTATAAAGGCGATTTCATATTTGCTGATTGTCAAAATATACAAGACAGATATTTTAAGGCTTTCAAATATGCACAGAAAGTTATTAGTCAGTATGAAAGGAAGAGAAATTATGGAACAAGTAGTTACATCAAGCGTTCAGCCACCGAAAGTAACATATCAGCCAATGGGTGACGGTAAAGCATTTGTTATGCTTAGAAAAAATATCAAAAAAGTCACTGAAACTATGTATGGCGAAAATGGCGAACAGACTACTGAAATGTGGCAGTACAATGAAAAGCAGTTTTATACTAAATTGTCCGAAAAAGAAGTCAACGAACAATTTGATAGCCTGTATCTGACTGCTGACGTGCCAACACCGTCCATTGCAGAACAAGTAAGCAACATTTCTGACGTATTGGATGATGTACTTGACCGTATGGATGAATTGGAAAGCAAAGGAGAATAATCATGGCTAGAGTTAAATTTTATGCAAATCGTGTATTGATGGGCAGAATGACACTGGAAGAAGTACCTGAAAAATACAGAGACAAGGTGACGGAATATCTTGAATCACTTTGATGCACAAGAAGTTATAGATGAGCAAGAAGGGATTATCGAGAAACAAGCTGAAATTATCAAGAAGCTAACTAGTATCGTTCACCAAAACAAGTTGCTTGATGACAATTCAGATGATAAAACTATCGATAAAACCTAACTTTTCTATTTCGTGAACGACAAAAATGTCGTTTACGAATGTCATTATCCAATAAAGGTATTTGTGAGATACCTTTATTTTTATGCCTGTTTTTAAAGGTATTGTTCCCGACATTTGTGTCGGGAACATAGCAAGGAGTGATTATTATGAATTTTGCAAGTGCATTATTTGAATTACAACGTGGGCACAAGATTAAACGTCATCATTGGGGCGGTTATTGGCAGTACAACAAAGAAAAAGATACTGTCATTATGCACACTTACAAAGGAGAAGATATTGATATCAAGAACACAAACGATATCCTATATACCCTTAGCAACTGTGCAAGTAATGACTGGGAAGTAATACAAGATTGGTAAATAGTATTGCAAGCAAGGAGTGATTATCATGCGACCTCACAGGAAGGTTGTTAAAGATTGGCTTAAAACTGTCGACCGTGAAGAACTCAATGCGGTCATTGAATCAGCCATCTTTACACCTGACGAATTGAAATATATACATATGAGACTTATAGAAGGGAAATCATTTAAACAGATAGCCATATTATGTGATCTCTCACGGCGGAATATGGCAACTATGGCAGACAAAATAGCCAATAAAATGTACAAGGCAATTACAAAACTTCATATGAAAAAATAGACCATTTTTATCACACCAAAAATTTCATGTGATAAAATTATGCATTTTTATCACATAATACGCACATTTACATAGCACCCTATCCTCTCTCGAAAGTAAGATAATATACGAAGAAGGAGTGATAGAAATGTACGGATACCCAAATTACCAAACAGGAATGTATGGAGCCACACCGCAAATGCAGGAACGGCTTAACCAAATGGAACAGGCTTATCAGCCAATGCGAATGCCACCAATGAAGGGGCATATCGTCACTGGTATAGAAGAAGCTCGTGCCGCACAGATTACTCTTGACGGCACACCATCATTCTTCCCATCCCCGGCAGAAGGGAAGGTATATGAGAAATCAATAGACCTTAACGGTATGCCGATATTCAAGGTTTACGTCCTATCCAATGCACCAAAGCAGAAGCCAGTAGCAGAGACTATCACCGCACTGGAAAGCAAGGTAGCAGAACTGGAACAGGCAGTAAAAATGATGAGAGGAGAAGCAGAAAATGAACCCAATGCAACTCATGGGAATGCTCCAACAGACCAATAATCCAATGGCAATGATTCAACAGATGGCAGGTCAGAACCCACTGATGGGAAGGGCACTGCAAATGGGGCAAGGTAAATCCGTGGTAGAACTGCAAGGAATCGCACAAAATCTCGCTAAGCAAAGAGGGATGGACGGCAACCAATTCAACCAGTTTCTCTCTTCCTTCGGTTTGAAACTCTAGCTAGGGTTTTTATATATTATTGTTTCTTTTCAGGAGGTATATGATAATGGAAGGAAATGGTATTCAACCGGTAATGCCAGTAACTGGCGGCTACGGTAATGGCTTTGGTTGCGACGGTGGCATGTGGTTTATGTGGCTCGTAGTCATCTTCGCACTCATGGGCGGTGGCGGTTTTGGATGGGGCGGTCGGGGGAACGCACTGACACAAGCTGAAATGCAAGCAGGTTTTAACCACCAAGATGAAATGTCTCAAATCCGTGGCATCACCTATGGGCTTGCTGATTCTACCTATGCACTGAACAACTCTATGTTGCAGGGTCAATCAGAACTCGGTAAGACCATCATGCAAGGCAATTATGGACTTGAAAAGACCATGATGCAGAATGGTTGGGGAATCAGTCAGCAACTCAACGAAAACCGTTTTGCTCAACAGAATTGTTGTTGCGAAACCAACAGGAACATTGATAGCGTGAAAGCTGAAAACTATCAAAATACCTGTCAGATTACCAATGCAATTCATGAAGAAGCTGAAAAGACTCGTGGCTTGATTAATGCCAATACCATGCAGGAACTCCGTGATAGATTGGCAGATCGTGATAGAGATCTGCAAACCGCACGGTTTAATCTTAGTCAGACCATTCAGAGTGCGGCTATCGTCAATCAGCTTAGACCCTATCCACAACCTGCTTACATCACTGCTAGCCCCTATCAGTCAGCAGGGTATGGCACTTGCAACGGTGTAGTCGTTTAATTCCGCTTGAAGCGTGACGAAAAGGGACGGTTCAAGCCGTCCCTTTTTAATGAGGTGATAAAGATGTGTAACTGCAATCAAAATACTGTACTGACTACGGCAGTGGAAGTCAGTGGGACAAACCTTGTACTAACAATCCCTAATGGAGTGTATAACAACTGCTATAGCTTTAATCTTCGATTAGCACAGGATATTCCCTTAACCGCAACAAATCTTATGGCTGTAGTAATTCAAATCGGAAGTGAAGCAACGCTTTACCCACTCCGTCAGAAATCGGGACATAATGTGTATGCTACCCAACTTCGCACACGGCGGAATTATTTAATACATACGGCGGCTGATACAGCTACCTTTACATTGATTCATGGCATCCTTAACAACTGTAATTGCGGTGCAGTGGCTAGCTTGCCAGTGCCTACTACTGGAACATGAAACGCTCAAATAAACATCAAGACATGCAACGTATTACCCTCAACAACCTTGTTGGGGGTATTAACATATCTGATGCACCTGAACGAATACCGGACACGGACATGCAGATATGCAAAAACTTCATATATGACAATTTGAGACTGAGAAGCCGTGGTGGGCTTTCTACAGTCTCTTTTAATATGGCAGGCAGTATTACATCCATGTACTACGATGTTGACACCAACTCATCTCTTATTTTCCTTGCTGATGGTTCTATCTACTCATGGATTGTAGGGAAAACACCTACAAATATTGGCGTACTTACGGGAAATAAGAAACCATGTTGTGCAAAGTACATGAACAAGATATGGATAGCCAGTGGCGGTAAACTTCAATACTACGATTTTAATAGTATTTACACCGTCCTTTCTAGCCCTGATTGTGATATAACCTTTCAACGTCTTTCACGCTTGCTTATTACATTAAGCGGTTCAGATCGTGCTTACTTTTCAGCGATTGGCGATCCCACCAATTGGGAGAATATTACCGATTCATCGCAAGGGGCAGTAGACAGTTCTGCCCAATGGATTGATATAGGATATGGCGATAGTGGGGATATTCAAAGCGTAGTGCCTCTTGCTAATGACCTTGTATTCCTTAAATCCAATGGCAATATTTATCAGCTACAAGGGGATAGAACACCTTCCTCATGGGTAGTTCCCCCGGCTATCGTAACTAATTCAGATAGCATGGGAACTATGACTGCTACCAATATTGGGGCGGATGTAGTATTCATCTCACGGCGTGGATTGAAATCACTCTCTACCGTCATGGATTATGGGAATGTCAAAGCACAGGATATTGGAGATAAATTCAGAAGCTTACTCACAGAAGATATGTGGGAACCGCAAATGATAAACATGAAGCGTCACGGTTTCCTTATGATACGAACCACTTCTGATAGAACCAAGTGGACTTGCTACAACTATCTCATGGGTGTAGCTACAACTATTCAGTTTGCTGTTCCTGTTACGGACATTATGGAAACAGTAGATGAAGTCTATGTAGCCAGTGGTGCCAATATCTTCTTATGGGATAAAGATAACATGGACGACAACGGCAAACCTATTGAGTACGTGCTTAAACCGCATGACATTCTCTCATCGGACGAAATGCTAGTAAAAGCAGTGGATACCAAAATGACAAACGATGAAGCAGGAACAGTCGAAGTAAGCACAAGTAATTTGAAAGTGGAAATGCCTACCAATGCAAGGCGTAAAGTGCTATGCAATCACTCTACCGACTGCATATCTCTTACCTTGAAAGGGACAGATCCATTTACTTTTGACCATATAGTACTGGACGTGGTGGATTTATGATAAAAACTCTAGAAGAATGGGTAGATAAATACGAAACGGAACGAGACGACCCTATGGTATGCCCTAAAGGATTTGACATGTACTGGCTACCGGAAAGGGGATTTGCTCAATATAAATTTGTTGACGGTATCTTAGTTGTATATCAGCTTTGTGGTGATATTCACTTTTGGTTCGACCTTGCTAAACTCTTGTGCCTTGCTAAAGGTGGACATGCCGTATCTACAGTAAGCATATTGCCTATCAAGCCCTATCTTAGACTTCTCAAATTCAAGATTGAGAAAGATGAAAAAAAGGACGGCAAACATCGCTACTTCTGCAAAGATGAGGCAGGACGCAAAGTCATTGCTACGTATAAGAATACTGGCGATGACGGTAACGATAACTACTTTGTTACCGTCTACGTTAAAGAACCATACGAGGAGGTAAAACATGGGTAAAAAAGGCGGCGGTTCATCTACTACGGTTCAATCTTATCAACCGACCGCAGAAGAGAAACGTTTATGGAAACTGCAAGGCGACTACGAAGAAGCTGTCATGCCTAACGCATTGGACTTGAACGAAAAAGCAAAGAAGTTACTGGAAGATTCCATTGGTGAAACACAGGTGGATTATAAGAGTTTGTTAGAACAAGCACAAAATTATAACAACGCCGCAATGAGTGGGTATCAAAACCTTGCCAATGGGGAACTTCCTTCTTCCTATACAGATAATATCAATCAAGCAGTCACTCGCTCTGTTAATAATTCCATGGGAAGTATGTTACAGAATTTGGGATCTAGTGGTGTACTGAATAGCTCCGTGACTTCACAAGGCATTCAAGGAATTAACCAAGCGGCGGCGAACACAGCGGCTGATATGTACAACCAAGATATTTCCCAACTGGCAGGCATCTATGGGAATATGTCAAATATGGCAGGCTCTAACATCACATTGGGGGCGGCGGCACAGGAAGCGGCACAACAACCGGCTATGAACCTTTGGAATACATCTATTGGTTTGAACGGTACAAATCTCGGTGCTATTTCTGCTATGGGTGGTAAAGGCACAAGTACATCTACCTCTAGCACATCGGGTGGTAGTGGATTATGGGGTGGTATTTTAGGTGGTTTAGCATCCAACTCTGGATTGTTCTGCTTCCCCGGTGATACATCTATTCAAACACCAGATGGAGATAAACCTCTTAAACGCATTCATAAAGGTGATACAGTCATTACTCCTAACGGTGAAGAAGAAGTTACAGATGTAATGAAACCGCATTACGCTTTGTGTTATGCAATCGCTACAGACGAACTTCAAAATAAATACCTTTACCTTACAGAATCTCAACCAATGCTGATGGATGATGATACATGGAAAACCATTAAGGAAATGAAGGTAGGAGACAAACTCAAAGGCAGAGGAAACATTATTATGTTGATTGAAAGCGGAGACCGCCTTGTGTATGACATAAAAGTACCTAGCGGTATGTATTATGCTAACGGCTTCATCGCAAAAGCCGGGACAACGGAGTGGTAATAAATGGCAAATAACAGTCAATTATCTTATCAAACAGCAACCATCGACCCTACAGTAGCAGGATATGCGGCAAAAGACCCCGGTTTTGCATTGGGGCTTTTGCTAGGTAGAGCATGGGTGGATAACTACAACGCACGTGGTGAAAGAAAACTACGTGAATCATTGACAAATAAAGATGGAAGCATGAAAACCGATGGAACTGATGGAACGCAAAATACTTCAAGTGCTACTGCAACTGGAACTACTGAAGGCACTGGTACGCAGGGAACAGATGCTGAAAGCACAGAGGGAGAAGTCACTGAAAAGCCGCAAATCTTTGCAGTGAATGAAAACCCTGTCATGACGGCAGTACCAAAATATACCATTGATCCTAACGGTGGAAGTCAACCATTGACTGCACCACAACGGGCGGTGATGGAGAGTGCGATATCCGGTGCACAACCTATTGTACAAGCTGTACAATCACAAGCCGCTACACAAAGTGCTACCCCACAGGCAGACACACCGGTTAACTCACTTAAAGATAGAGCATATGCCATTTTGCATGACCCGAATAATGCGTGGTCACAATCGGCTCAACGAGGGGCAATGTATAATCAGCTAGCGGCAATGGGAGAACCGGGCAATGGTAATCCTTATGCTATCGGTAATTATGATGACCCGACAAAGAATTACTCCAATCAATCACTCTTTAATGCAATGCAAGGCAAATATGACCCGACATATGCCGTCAATAATGGCGTTGTTGCAGAAAATTCTCCTACGGGATATACAGGAGCAAACCCATTGCAAGGAATGAGTAATTACGCAATCAATACAGGAACCACCAACCCTATACAAGGTACAGACTTTAGTGGTATGAATCTTGCCCAACTGAATAGTTACTTGAATGGAGAAACACCGCAATCTACACCGATTCTCAATGCGGTGCAAGGGGCACAACAACAAAATGCATTGAATACACAACAAAATCTGCAACCCAACAACACAAATTTTTCCGACGCTGAACAGGATAAAAATAGTGCACCTGTTCAGAAAGACGACAAACAGGGCACTACAGAAGATGTTTCCAAAACGGAAACTACTGAACCAACTGTTGCACAAAATGCAACGGTTCAATCTCAACCGTCAATTGCACAAAATGTAACTGTTCAGCCGCAATCAGTTGTTGCACAAAATGCAACAACTCCTCAAGTGGGTGTTGCAAATAATGCAACGCCCATAAAACCAGTTCAACTTCCTACCATTCAGACGGCTAATGGTTCTATTACGCCATTTCGTACACAGGACTGGATATCGAGGGTGACACAAGCAGGGCTCGCACAGGGCAGACCCATGAATCAGATACAGAATGTCATTGCACAAACTATGCCAATGGCACAGGCGGCAGAAGAAAACTACGTGAAAGCGGCTACCAATGCCCTTGCTGATAGAATCTTCCGTGGTGATGTGTCTACTGGTGGAAATCCACTGATTCCTAATGGCGTAAACGATAACGTAGTTATTCCTCAACTTCTTAGTACATTACAACAGATGGATCAGATTAACCCGGAATACGCCGATAAGATTAGAAATATCTTGCCGGGAGCAAAAGATGTATGGGGTCAAAACAGAGGAGATATCAACAAGGCTAGAGATGTAAAATATGCGGAACAGATGGCTGATCAGTCTATGAAGAATAACATTACACAACATGAAGCCTATGCCAACATAGATCTTGAAAAACTAAGAAAACAATACGCAATGAAGAGCGATGCTGATAAGCAAAAAATCTTAATGGCATATCAAATGTATGTAAATGCCGGGTATTCTCCTAAAGAAGCAACAATTATGGCAATGGGCGGCGGTTCGAGAAGCAGTGGAACTGGCACAAAGACTACTGGTGGAGTGCAGAAAGCCGCTAACGGTAATAATGTTATCAACGGAAATACATTAACCAATACTCAACAGGCACGGGCAAATGAGCTTGATAACTACTTAACCAAGCTGATGCACAATCTAACAGAAGCTACTCAAGGAGCGACAGAAGAAAGCATCAAAGCTAGTGATGGCGAACATGGTGACAATCTTGCACAAGCTATAGATAAGTTAAGTACTTACTATGATTCACTAGAAGATAAAGACAAAGCACTTATTCCAGAAGAAGTTGATGACCAAATCAAGCAACTTCTATATTACGCAAACTATAGACGTGAATACCTTGCAGGGAACACAAAGAGTGCGGCTCAATATCTTGCGGCACTTACGCCGGAAGCTAGAAAGGCGTTCAATATTTACGATTAAACAGGAGGGTTAATACTATATGGCATGGGAAAAATGGTTGAAGGATGATAACGAAGAGCCGAAATTCTCACCAATGAAAGCAGTAGATGAAAACGCAGATTATGCAAACCCGGAATGGGCGGCAATTCGCAATGGTGCGATTGGCTTTTTAAAAAGTTTGCCGGGAGCCGTTGCCTTACAAGCAGGCGTTATGGAAAATACCGCACCATCTATTTCATGGGACTTACAGAGTGAACTAGAAGATAGCGACCTTCCCGACGATATTTATACTAAAGCCGCTATCAACAACGGCTTGACAGAAGCGCATCATGCTACTGCCCCTGTATGGGGGGCTATCGAATCGGGGGCTAGAAGTGTGGCAAACGCAATGCCAAAAGACTTAACGCCTGACCATGAAGTGGGGAAAGTACGTGGCTTCTTTGACACAGTTCTTCAAAATGCACCACAAATGGTAGGACAGGCGGCAGTTTCAGCAATCAATCCATATTTAGGTGCAACTATGATGGGAGCATCCATTGCAGGTGACCAATATCTTGATTTAAGAGATAAAGGCGTAGACCCATTGACAGCAGGACAAGCAAGCCTTGCTAATGCCGCTATTCAAACACCACTTGAATATTTAGGTATGGACAAGTGGATTAATGCTAGAAAAATCATGCAGAATCATGGACTGCTAAAGGGCATTGGCAGTCCAATGGCAGAAGAAGGTATCACAGAAGCCATCCAAGAAATTCCGGATGAAATGACTTCTTATATCGCCGAACACGGGAACCTTGATGGATTTGACTATGGACAATTAGGGCTTAACGCCGCAGAAGCAGGTGCAGTGGGTGCCTTCTATGGTGGTTTGTTTGGTGGCTTGAACTACAGACGTAACAAAAATGCACGACAAGAAATGGAAGAAGTACTGAATGGCAATAGCGACAATACTGAAAGCACAGATAGTGCTACTATTGATGCAGATGCAAATACAACTAGTGAAGATAATGTGCAGACAAATGGCGATGGAAATACACCAACATTCACTAGAGAAAATGCACCCAATACTGCTATGTATGTCATGAGCCGCCTTGTGGGTGCAGGAGTAGATCCACAAACTGCATCAGGAATTGTTGGTGGACTAATGCTTGAAAGTGGTGGTAACACTTTTGATTTGTCTACTACCGCTGAAAATCCTAGTGGAGCATATGGGATTGCACAGTGGCTTGACCGCCGTGAAGCATTGGAAAATTTCGCAAAAGAACGAGGCACTGACCCATCAGACCTTGACACACAAGTAGACTTCCTTATCTCTGAATTACAGGGAAGTGAAAGTGACGCATATAATAAAATCAAAGGTGCAGAATCACCGGAAGAAGCAGGCGTATTAGCTGACCAGTACTATGAACGTTCAGAAGGAACAGATGATATTCGCAGTGCTAAGTCTAAAAATGCTCGTGCTATTTATGATGCATATGTAAATGGTGGTTCTCCTGTAAATAACACAGGCAATATTCAAAACAGGAATATTGCAAGTAACGAAAAGCCACCTGAATCTCCTGCGGATTTTCTCAAAGAAATTGAAGCATCTCAACCTCTTAACACAGAAGAAGGTTTGGCTATCAGTGATCGCATTAATGACACACTGAAAAATGGTAGTAAAGAAGATATTCAAAACCTTGCGGAAGAATATGGCTTTCCTAAAGTCGACAATAAAGTGGTTGCTGACACTCCACAAACCGCTGAACCAAATGCTCAACCAATCCAACAGAACGCACAGGAGACCACAAATAATGCGTCTACAACGATTCAAAGACCGGTTCAAAAGCAATCGCCAGTACAACAAAAGCCAGTAGAAGTAAAAGCACCAAACGTGCAGAAGCTGAAGGAAAAGAAGGCAGAACCACTTCCTGGTGCTACAGGTAGTTTTTCTAGAAATGCAACGAAACCGGAAGAGCAAAAAGGCGGTATTGTACCACAACCGACATCTAACTCGTTTCCTCTTGAATCTATGGGAATCCACAACCGTGATGCGCAGAATCAGGCACCATATAAACCTGTACTTCCACAAAGAGATAACCCTAATTCCATATCTCAAAATAGACCGACTTATAGCAATGCTACTAGGCAAGTGGGGATTCGAGTGAGCCCACAGACTATTAAAAACGGCGTGAAGAACAAGTACCTTAGAAATCTTGTTAAGCAGGCATTTGTTGATGGTGATATGTCTGCTATGAAACGTCTTAGTGCGGTTAATATAAATCAAGATGTATTAGAAGCTGTCAAAGAGGATGTAATTCCAAACTACAGAAAAGTTACCCCTCAAGAACAGCAGGCAGTACAACCACAATCAGACACTTATACTCCTACCTATAGAAATAGAGAAGATTTGAATCGTGGCATGACAGAAGGACAGAGGAACAAAGGTATTGATTACGTACCGGAAGCCAACAACGGTCAACCAATTTCTCGCCAGTGGAATACTCCGCAAGAAGCTATGGAAGCAGGGCGTATGGCAGGGGATAACGCCAATGTATTTACAACCGAATCCGTTGAACGTAACAAGAATGCCGACAAAGGTCTTAAAGCACGTATTCGTCAAGAGAAAAAAGATGAACGTAACGCCGAAAAGTCAGCTAAAGCTAGAGCAAAGGCTCAAAAGGAAGCAGAAGCTAAAGCAAAGGCAGAAGAGAAACAGGCGGAAGAAGAACATCGCCAAAAGGTAGAGCAAAATGGTTATACTCCTACCTATAGAAATAGAGAAGATATTGGTAGCCACATGAGTGCTGAAAGTGGCAATAACTCTATAGACGTTGGTGTAAATGGTAGTGATCACTCTATCCCCACTCGGTGGCGAACCCCACAAGAAGCCATGGAAGGTATGCGTAGACAAGGAGATAAAGAACATGCAATCCAAGGCAATGAAGATAGCCATAAATCTATTAAGCAAAAACGTAATGCAGAAGCAGACAAGGATTTGAAAGAAAAAATTCAAAAGGAGAAAGAAAATGAGAGCACCAAAAATAAACCGCAGATACGGGAGCTTTTACATCGCCCCGAAGAAAATAAAGGTGACAACACCAAATCTGAACAAACTGGCAAGCAAGAAAGCACAACCAGTGAAGCAGGTAAAGAGAAACAAGGTACAGTAAAAGTCGGCGACAAAGTCACCGTCAAAGGAGAAAAAGGCACTCATACAGTTAAAACTGTCATTAATAAAAATGGCACGGATAAACCTGCCCTTGTTATTGTTGATGGGATTGACCACTATGTGAAACCAGAAGATATTACTGTCACTGGCAAAGGCGATACCAATGAAACCCATACAAATGAAAACATTACAAAAGAAAGCGATAAAGAGCTTTCTCCGTTTGAAGAGGGTCAATTAATTGAAAAGCACATGAAACGTGATGCTGCTGATGTGAATACTGCTTTTAAAGAAATGTTAGGACTCGGTATTGCTTCAAAAGATGCCAAGAAAGCCAAAACAATATGCGGTAAAATAAACAACATTATTAGGACTCATTATATCGGGAATTCGACAGCAAAAGAGACTATAGATAGGATTAATTCACTTTTAAGCGGCAAACTGTTCAATAAACTCCCTCAATCGGTTAGAGAATATTTGAAAAAATATGCCGACAAAAAAATACAAGACATGTCTCTTTATGATAAAGAAAACCCAAATGCCGAAAAAGGAGCACAAGATAAATACGATTATGATTTGTCTGATGGTAAAGACTCCATTGATAAAGTAAAAGCTGATTACGATTACGGTAAAATAAATCGTGAAGAAGCCATTAAGCGGTGTGACGATATCCTAGAAGGATATATTGACTTGTCTTCCGGTAGTGCCTTATCGCACATTCATGATAAGTTGAAGGAATACACGGATTCAGTATTTAAGACTGCTAATACTCATGCCACTGTTGATAAAAATGCCAATGCTATAGCGAACAAGAGAAAATCTACAATGGAATTATTAAAGCCATTGTATGGTACGAAAATTACAAATAAGGAGACTGGTATAATAGCTACTTTTGCATCTACAGGGGCTAGGAAAATGGTTTCCGGTAAGGCAATCGCTAAGTCAATAAAGAATGGATTTACGGAAGATGAACACTTAAATGCAGTAAAGAAGATAAAGCAATTGTTTGAAAATGCGCATTTGGCTAGAACTCATGCAGACAAAAATGAAGCTGAGAATGTAATTCAGATCAAACGGTTTGTTGCAGGCATAGGGGATGGTGCAGAAGCCCTTATAACAGTAAAAGAAACAAAACAAGCAGGGCATAAAATTTACTCTCTTGAACTAGAGGAAATAAAAAAAGCATCTTCGATATATGACGAGCAGCCCCATAAGGAGACAACTCGCGTCGAAGATGCTTCTACTAATAATATAGATGAATCATTGGAAAATGTCAATGGTAAATCTGCCTTTGAACTTGCACCCGAATATAAGAAAAAAGCAAACGAACTGCAAGAACAGTTTGATAATGGCGAAATCACCGCCGACGAGTTAAGCAAAAAACTTGAAGAATTAGCCAAAGAGTTTAATGCAAATGTAAAAGGTGATTTGTCCGACGCAGAAACGGGGCTTGTTAGAGATACGAACAACCATATTGCAGATTTAAAAGAAAATGCAGATTATGAAGTCAACCCGGATAAAGCAACATATGAAGAGTCTGTAGAGTTGGCTAATAATATGGTTTCTGCTGATTTTGAAGGCACTCTTGAAGAAGCATGGGTAGAAATAACTGACACTTTGCGAGAAAGTGGTGCCGCCCCGGCAGATGGAATATGGAAGAATCCATTCAAAGGAGATAAACTTCAAAAGGGTATCTATAACAGGGAAGTTGCACGATTCAAAAAGAAAGAAGCCCAAAAAGTTAAATACCAAAAAGGTAAGAAGATTGCCAAAGGCTTGTATGAAAACACGAAGAAGGAAATTCAGAACGTTCTTGATGGTTACAGAAAAGGCAAGGGCAATAAAGATGTAGCAGGTAAAGCTATCACCGCATGGCGGAATAAACTCACTAAGGATCTGTCTGAAAATGCGGATACCAAAGGATTGAAATTCAAGGATTTAGAAAAAGATCTGTCTGACTTCATCAAAGCAAAACGTGAGGAATTACAAAACGCTAAACGTGGCGATAAAGTAAAGCCAAGCGAAGGAAAGTCTACTACTGTCCGTACTGACGATGGTAAGGAATTTAAAACAACTTACAAGATAGTCCCGGCTGATTCTCTCATTTCTTCTAGCACCTATGACTTTGCAAAGAATGAAAACTATCCGTCTGAACTCCAACCACGTGATCGTGATAGAGTGTCTATGCGTGAACAGGTAGATGACATGGCACGCAACCTTAGCCCACAAGACCTTGCAGAAAGCCGTAATGTCAATGAAGGGGCACCAGTCATTAACCAAAATAATGTAGTAGAAAACGGTAATGGACGTACTATGGCTATCACTAGAGCATACAAGCATGGTGGAGAAGCCTACAATGCCAGTGCTAAAGCCTATAAGCAATTCCTTATGGACAATGCAGAGAAGTTCGGCTATACCAAAGAACAGGTAGAAGCTATGGAAAATCCTGTCCTTGTTCGTCAAAGAGATAGCTCTTCTGACAACTTACAGGATAGTATCATCCACTCTACCAATGGCGGTATGAAAATGAGTTCGTCTCAACAGGCACAAGCAGATGTAAAGAAACTGACCGCTAAAACTCTTGCCAAGTACAACTATGACGGTAGCGGCGACTTGACATTGGAAAGCAACCGTGACTTTGTCACTTCCGTGCTGAACGAAGTATCTGATAAATCAGACCGTGATGTACTCTTTGATAAAGATGGTAAGCCATCCAAGGCAGGTATCGAACGTGTAAGAGCCGTCATGACTGCCGCCGCTTATGGAAATACTGAACTTCTTGACCGCATGAGTGAAAGCACCGACAATGACATGCAGAATGTTATCAAAGCCTATGTGAGTGTAGCACCTAGAGTAGCTAGTATTCGTATGAGAATGGAGAACGGTGAAATTGGTAAAGACTACAATCTTCCTAAAGTGCTTTCCGATGCATTGGACTTCTACTTTAAATGCAAGGCAGAAAATAAACCTGTCAAGTTCGCATTGAACGAGACAGGTTTATTTAGTGATGGAGAAGTAACTCTCCCCAATGAAACTGTTGGAGACTTCGTTCGTTTCATGGATGATAATGTCCGAAAGCCAAGAAAGATTTCTGATTCCATTGAACAGATGGTGAAGTATGTAGACGGCGCTAATGAAAGCAGTATGTCACTCATTCCGGATGCACAAATGAATCTCGGTGAGATTGTCAGTGCGTCTACGGAAGAAATGAACCAAAAGTATCTTGTTACAAATGCGAACTTGCATGGCGATGATACAGTTAGTGTTACTAGAGCCAATGGAAAGATGAATGTTAATGAACCAGCTTCATCGATTAAAAAGCGTTTAATAAAAATGCTTAAAGGCGAAACCTTTACAACAACTGCTGATGGCATAGCCTTAAAAGCTAATAATAGTAACAATGTAGGGCATGTCGCAACATCAGATCATTATGATAGTCAACCGCTAGCAAGACGTGCATTATTAGCAAAGAAATCGACTATCGAAAGTCTTATTAAAAATGCGGTTTATGTAGAAGAGCAACAGAATAAGTACGATCCTAATTTGCCCACGCACTTTGTCCAGTTATATACTGCCGCTAAGTTTAGAGGAAAGTATTATCGGGTAAAGATATCCGCAAAGAAGAACGCAGATGGTACATATACTGTTACAGATGCTAATTTATACAATATCGATTTGCGAGGGGAAATTGATAAAAGTGCAATAAAAAAGGCGTCATCACCAACCCACAGTCAAGTGCGGGATAAATTACAGGTGACGAACACGCCTTTAGATACCATTACTGTAGCAGATTTGCTGAATGGTGTCAATGATGGGAACGGCAACCCATACGTTGTTAATGGTAAGTTGCAATACGAAAACGGTGTTAAATCAATCAAAAATCTACTTTCTGAAACCACTGACAGTGAGCCAATCACCCATCACTCCGTCGAAGAAATGAAAGCCCAAACCATGGCAAACTTCCCCAATGCGAAGAACGTAGAAGATACTGGTACTCATCTCTCCTTTGATTTGCCTAATGGAGAACATGTAGAAGCTGATTTCACTAATGACACAATTTCCGTCAACAGGGCAAAAGCACAACAGGACTATGGCGGTACTTTGAAAGGTGACGAAAAGGCACTGGGCAAACTGGAAACGGCAGAAAGAGAAGCGTTCATGACACTCTCACTGGATAATCTAGATGAAACACCGTCTCATGAAGCTATGCACCTTGCTATGAAGTTCTTAACCGATAGAGAACGCAACGCACTCTTTAAAATATACAAAAATGAAGAAGCAATTTGCGAAGCCTACAGAAAGTGGAGAATCGGTAGAAAGGCACGTCAAGGGGCATTGCTCGGTAAAATCTTCCAAAAGATTTCTGACTTTGCTAACAAGGTACTTTCTTTATTCCGCGAGAACGATAAGAATATCTTCCGTAAAGTGGCAGAAGGGCAGGTATGGGAACGCCCAATCAATAACATGGCGGCTAAACATGTTGCTTACATGATGGATCTGTCTAATGTACAAGAAGAATTTGAACAGAAGTATATGGAGAAAGCCAAAGACAAGGTGAAAGAAGTTGTCAAAGGTAAAAACTATAACAATGACCATATCACCGTCAAAGAACGCCCGAAAGATAATGACTGGTCTGTCAAAGAGAAAGTTCTTAACAATACATTCTCACCATCTCGTTCTAATGACCCGATTATAAAGAGACTGTATGAACTGGCTGATACCGCAACTAGGACACAACAGAAGCTCAAGGCTCAATGGACAGAACGTCTTGCTATGGCTAGAAAACTGATTAAGACTGCTGAACAAATGAAAATTATCAACGCTTTACTTTGGGCAGAAGATGCAGAACAACACGTATACACAGACGAAGAAATGCGTGCACAGGGTATTGATGAAGATGTCATTAAGGCACATAACATCATTAGACGACTGCTTGGTAAGATGTATCAGACTATCAACGATACCTACACTCGTGCCACGCTCAAAACGAAAGTGTACAACAGCCTTGAGGACGCAGAAGCTAGAGTGAAAGAAGCACAAGCAAGCCCATTTGAAGAAGTCATTGGTGAAATCCGTCAAGTCAACCATGGGAATGAAAGAGGATATCAGGTAACTATCAAGTCTCCTCGTTCCACGAAGTATCAAAAGGTAGAAATGACTGCTGATGAATTTAAGGCGATAAAAGAAGATAAATACAATGTTGTTACCAGCGTAACTAAACTTAGCAATGGCAATTACAGTATCTCTTGGAGAAGCTATGCTAAGCCATTGACCAATATGGAAGGTTACATGCCGCACTTCTTCCATGACTTTATGATTATTCGCAAGGGAGAAGATGGTAATGCAGAAGTGGTTGGCAGTGCTACCAGTCTTAAAAAAGCAGTGGCAAAAGCAGAAGAAATGTACAGAAATGGTGGTGGAGATTTCCTTATTTCTCCTAAATCGTTCCAGTTTGAAGGAGAATTAGAAAATCCTATAGTCATGGGAGATAAAGACTACAGAAGGCTCATAAACAACATCACCATGAACTCCACCATGTCCTTGAAAGAGGCACAGTCAATTACACAAGCTCGTATGAAAGGTCGTCATGCTTTCCTTGGAGAACTTAAAAAGCGTAAAGGTGCAGAGGGCTTTGAAGATAATGCTATATGGGCTATTCAGCACCATATCGATGCATCCGCTAGATATTGTGCATTAGATCCATTCAAAACTAAAGCCACTAACCTCTTTGAACGTGCTTATGGTGATTCTAAAAAGGATTATGGTAGAGGAACTAAGCAAGCGTTCGCTAAGGGCTATATTGAATCCATGATGGGCAAGCCTACAGAAGGAGAACTGTTTGTCAATAAAATTCTTCGTTACATTCCGGGATTGAAAAACTCTAACCGTCCAGCAAGACTGCTCACTGGTATGCTTGCTCATACCGTCGGTGTACTCAAACTTGGTGCGTCCCCGGCGGCAGGGTTCGTAAATCTTATGCAGATTTTCAATGCTACTGGCTATCTCGGTTCAAGACGAGTAGCCGTTGGTATCAAGCGTGCTATGCATCCAACTATGGCAGACCTTCGTATCTTGAAAACACTTGGCGTGGATGAAGAAGTTGGACTTGCTGATTCTGATTTCGGTAAGGTTCGACTGGAAGATAGTAGACTTGGCAGAATCGCTGACAGATACACTCAACTGGCAGATAAACTCATGCTTCCATTCAGTACTGCTGAAAAAACTATCCGACGTGCTACTGTACTTGCGGCTTACTATAAGTACATGGAAGAACACGCAGGAGAAACAGATGCGGCAACCCTTAGAAAGCGTGCAGGAAACTACGCAATGGAAATCAACAGAAAGGTAAACTTCGACTACTCTACTGCTGACGCTCCACGTATTTTTAGAGCCGTACAGGGTACAGTCATTGGAGATCTTGCTTTGCAATTCCAAAAGTACGGCGTAAAGGAATTGGAAGTTATCGGTGATTTCTTGCCATACTTTGGAAAGAATACAACCACTAAGCAGAAACTTGAATTTTTTGGCTACTATTTAGCAGTGGCAGGTATGTGGAACGCTTTCCCGTTTCAAGATTTGCTTATGTCGGTTTTAGGATGGATGTTTGACGATGACCCGGAAAAGATGGCAAAGAAAGCGATGATGGAATGGGCAGGTAATGATCCAACCGCTAGAGCACTTGTCAATGTAGCAAACTACGGTGTGGGTGCATTAGTAGGTATGGATATTTCTCAACGTGTAGGGTTGAAAGGCGTAGTACCGGAAGTTAGTGGTGGTGGACCACTGGCATCAACAACTATAGGATTGGCAAAAGCTATCATCAATGGTGACACTAATGGTGCGGTAAAATCTATCTCCCCGGCACTAGGTAATATCTACGGTGCTATTGCAGGCTACAACACTGATAGCAAAGGCAGAAAAACTGTAGAATATGATGGATGGGATAGAGCTATGCGTGCCCTTGGTTTCCGTACCGTCAAAGAAGCTACCGCAACCGATGCACAAAATATCATCTACAACTACAAGGATCAGAAGAAGAATGCACGTGATAAGGCGAAAGCTGAATACTTCAAGAATCCGTCTAGCGAAAGTATTAGGAAGCTGAAAGACCTTGGCTATACCGATAAGCAAATTAAGAATCTCAAGGATAATAAAAACTCCACTCGTATAGAACGTGCACAGAGCGGACTTTCAAAAGATGATATGAAAAAACTTAAACCAGTGTTTGACTATGCAAATTGAGTAGTCAAATACTATTTGACATCTGAAAAGGGAGTGGCAATATGTCACTCCCCTTATTTTTTACTTGGAGGTAGCAATGTGGAAAAGATTAGAAAATATATGCAGGATTATTACTATATCATCCTTCCTCTTCTGTTTTGCATTCTGTGTTCCATATACATCTTATGCAGAGGGGACTACGGATACCATCACAATGACAATCAGTCAGTGGAACGACTTCAAGACGGATTGGGAAGAACAGATGAAAGACTGTCAGACGCTCAAGGCGAACTTGACAATGCTCAAAGCGAACTCAACAGAGCAACAGAAACAACTACTGACATTGCAGGGCAAGTGTCAGACATTAGAAAATCAGTTAGTGACAATCAAAAGCTCATTGACGAAAGCTCAAATGTCATTGACAGAAGCGAAGAGCGAGATAGAAGAGTGCAAGAAAGAATCGGAGAGATTGAAGAAAGAAACGGAATCACTAAAACATCAGACAAGGCTAGCAAAGAGACAACGTGATGTATGGGCAGGGGCTACGATTGTTACTTTGGTTTTTGCGTTGATTTAACAATATGACAATCTATTAAATATGATATAATAAATATAAGCAAGGGGAATTACATGATCCTCAAAATCACGTGCCTTTCAAATGTCATCATAACTTCCCTGATTCTATCTTATTCCCCTTGCCTGCTCTTACTCACATCACAAACTCACTGGGTGCAGAGTATAACTGACGCCCACCAAAAAGGAAACTTGATATAGGTCTTATCGTTGGGTAGGACTGAGCTATGGGTTTCCTGCTTTATGGAGACTTGGCAGAGTTGGTCGATTGCACTGCCCTGCTAAGGCAGAATACCCAACAGGTATCATAGGTTCAAATCCTATAGTCTCCGCCATTGCAGACGTGAATGACGGTCATTCATCCGGCTCATAACCGGAATTTAACAGGTTCAACTCCTGTGTCTGCAACCATTCCCCTGTAGCTCAATTGGTAGAGTACCCGGCTGTTAACTGGGCGGTTGTAGGTTCGAGCCCTACCGGGGGAGCCATGGGAATGACAAGGGGCATCTTGTTATTCCCCCGTTTCACTATGAGATGGTTCTCTCCTCTCTATAAACTATTCGGTATTCCCGAATAGTTTAACATGTACGTATCACGATGGGGGTTAAGGAAGGTTCGATTCCTTCTGCGTGCAAAAAGACAAAGAGAATGAAACCGGACAATGCCTGTTTATAGGAATGACGTACTCAACGCCGTTCCGAATTTTGGGACACGGTTGAGTGCCGTGCGTAGCTCGCCCTACGGGGAACTGATTAGGAAGCATGCACCGTCAGCTAAGAGTGAATCAGCTCACCCATCAGCCATGTAAAGGTGGGTCGTATCTTATCTGCTCGGGGTACGATTAAACACGGGGTAGAAACTAGGGCTATTCTTTGCGAAGAAAGCCTGTTGTGGGGACTTGCGAGCCCCCACAACCTATATAGGGGCTTAGCCAAGAGGTAAGGCAACGGACTTTGACTCCGTTATGCAGTAGTTCGATTCTACTAGCCCCTGCCAAAGTCCCATATTCCCATGCTAGCCATTGGGGGATATGGGGGCGTGCATCACGCCAATTGATGTGCGGCAACTGCGCTGGGGAATGTCTAAGCAGTAATGTTTAGCAATCAAAAGCAGTCGTGAGGTTAGGCTTTCGCAACGTTAGAGAAGGAAGTTAGGGGTCGAGTGGCTTAGTTCCATTCCCCCGTGCATGGTTCGCTAGTGTAATGGTCAGCATATCACCTTGTCACGGTGAAGGAAACAGTTCAATCCTGTTGCAAATCGCCATGGAGATGTACCCAAGAGGTTGAAGGGGGCGGTCTTGAAAACCGCTAGTCGAGTAATCGAGCGTGGGTTCAAATCCCACCATCTCCGCCACATGGGAGCATAGCTTAATGGTAAAGCTATCAGCTCATAACTGGTTCTATGTAGGTTCAAATCCTACTGTTCCCACCAATTCCCGGTTGGTTCTTTTGTTTTTGTGGGTTTCTCTTTTCGTGCCGCCGGGATACCTTTCTGCTAACATAGCTCAACTGGCAGAGCTACTGTCTTGTAAACAGTGGGTTATAGGTTCAAATCCTATTGTTAGCTCCATAGCCACTATTGGATGTAAGTGGCATCGGCAAAACTCCTCGGTTCGAGTATAAAGGCACCGACAGAAGCGGACTGTTTAAACTGCGCCAAAATCTAACGGTAGACACTAGAGAAATATTGATAGTTTCATGTTTTCATATATGTAAAGTATACCTCTAAGAGATTGCCATTGTGTCTACCCAACAACAACGCCCATGGAAATAAATGTTAATTTTTGACGTTTATTTTTATGGGCTTTATATAATTCTCTTTTTACGTTTTGGGTGATTAGTAGTGTCTTATGCAATGCACTCCCCTGGGTCACCATCATGTACACTACCACAGATTCTCTCGAAACATCTACACGTTTGATGAGAATGTGAAAAAGGCTCCTTAAATCTTGGGGGTCTTTTTTTGTTTCTACTAATTCCTTCATAGAATCAAGTACCTCGTCTACCATATCATCGGTCGGATCTCCAACGGCTATATGATTTTTCACATCGGCTATAGATTGCTTTAAACCGTTTATAACGGCTTTCTGTTCTTTTAAACGACTAATATCATATTCGTCTGCTTCTCCGTCCTCTAAAAGCAAATAAAGGTTGTTTAAGCGTTTCATAGCTTGTGAATGTTCCGCTTGCAAACGTTTCAATTCAGCTTTATAGTCTACATGTCCTCTTGCGTCTAATTCCTTTTGAATCAACTTCTTCATGCGTTCCTTTGCACCTTTGGTAAGGAACGTCTTTTTTATTGTTTCAAGGCATGCTTCTTCTGCATCGTCCTGTCTAATCATGGGAGCCTTGCACCTACAACGATAGTAATACTGCATATATCCCTTTTGATTCTTTGCTGAATGCCCTGCCATCGGCTTGCCACATTCTGCGCAATAGATCAACCCGGATAGTGCGTAGATATGACTATTGGTATCTACACGGCTTCTTCTTTTCCTGCTATGCAGTTTCTTTTGCACACGCTCAAAAGTTGCTTCCGGTATGATGACTGGGATGACATTGTCGTAGATCTGTGCATTCTTATCCATAATCCTGTTATTCCTCTTCCCTTTTCTGACTACTGATTTGCCTAGAATCAAAGTGCCCTTGTATTTTACGTTAGTTAGTATGTCATGAAGCGACGCTATACTGAATGGCTTTCCATACCTATTGAAGTGTCCGGTAGTTGTGAGTGCGTCCAGTATCTCACGGTATGTATTCCCCTCTAGGAACATATTAAAAACCATCTTGACTGCCGTAGCTTCATGCTCATTGATGATAAACTTCTTATCCTTGTCAGTATCATATCCATAAGCTGGCTTACCACCAGTATTCTTTCCCTGAATGGCGTTCTCTCGTAAGCCCTTCTTTATTTCATTGGATAGATTCCTAGAGTAGTAGGCGGCATATCCTACCATGATAGATTCAATGAATTGTCCTTCACTGGTAGAACCATCTATTTCTTGTTTGGAATACTCATAGCTTACGCCTAACCCTTTGAGTATTCGCTTTGTATTGTAGTAGTCGTATTCGTTGCGAGCGTTTCTATCTACCTTGTGAAATATAACCACGTCAAACTTGTTGTCGGCGGCATCAGCTAGCATTTGATTGTACTGGTCACGTCCTACCGTGGTAGTACCACTTTTGGCTTCATCTGCATAGGTTTTGACGATCGTATAGCCTTTCTTCTTACAATACTCTCTACCATCACGGAATTGTGCCATAATGGATTCTTCACGCTGATTCTCGGAAGAGAACCTGCCGTATAACACTGCACGTACCATATGCATACTCCTTCCTATAGAAATGGGACTGCCATCGTAGCAGTCCCTCTTTTTTAGTGCAAGAAAAAAGCCTTATAGATTTTACTCTATAAGGCTTGCGGACTAAGCTGCGTCTTAAAAAATAGGCTTTCGCCTAAGCGGGTAAACCGCTATCTGTACTATTGTACAGGCATAAGTATGTCTTTTCAAGCTCTATAAGTAAATAATCTGATAATTTCTGCATCAAGATTTTTATTGCAAAATTTTATTTTATAAATCCGTAAATAATGCACCCAAAGTAAAGTAAATTTCCGGCGATATCGCACAAAAAACCGTATTCTCTGTTTATTGCAGGTGCATCGACAAGTTCCATCATATTTCTTGGCTTACCCCAATATAACGTCAGTGCTACACCTAGAACCATTAATGCCACCCACTTAGGGAATAAGAAATAAGTGATGATGGGCGCAACTATAGGTATGACCATCAATAAAGGAATTGATTTTCTAAAGCAGGATAGAATTTGAACAACTAGAACTGGGACAAAGTAAAATGCTTTATCTACGTATGAAAGCACATAAATTAATGTCTGTAAGAGTAGTATGATAATACCCATAAACGATCACTCCTTTTCTATTATGCAGAATAAAACTCACGTGTGATATTTTTTGCTCATTGATTTCTTCTATATTTTTTTTCAAGGTATGTAACCACTAGCAATGCAAGTAAAGCCCAACCAAAACGAATTGGTATGTATACGTCAGCATAGTTAAAATTCACATGTTTTCCAATAGTAATCCAAAAATCAAAGAACTTATATAAAGGCTGATAGTAGACTGCCATAGCTAGATAACATGCAACCAAAATTTTGTCTTTTATATTTGAACACAGTAAGTCAATCGCACATATTATACATGATACAAATACTCCAAATCGCACAAATGAAAACATCTGATAATTTCCCGGCGTTGGGGGATAAAAGAAACATGCAATAATTGCGATTATGCTTATTTGAGCAGAAACATTTCCTTTTATGTAGACAACAAAATCTTTCATCTAAATCTCCATATCTATGTTATACAAAGTTGTTATGCTGAATAAATTCTATTAAAAATATAATTTTCTTTTCAATAGCCCTCTATGTGCTTACCTAACACTGTGAAAGCCCGTCTCTCAACGGGCTTTCTACAAGGAAACTGACGCTGTTTTATTCATTACCACTCATGCCTACTTTCAATCACTTTTCCTACTATTCTGACAGGTAACTCTTCTATTTCTTTATTTGAATAAAAATGTGGACTGTACACTGCAACATTGAATCCTATTAAAGTAATTCCATCTTTACCCTTCTTTACTTGTTTAACAGTAGCTTCATCGCCATTAATCATAACAATTGCAATGTCTCCATTTTCTACATCAGACTGCCGACGAACAATCAGTAAGTCATTCTCTCTTATATTAGGCTCCATGGATTTTCCATAAACCCGTAAGCCAAACATGACACCAGTGTCTTGCTTTTTACTTATCTCAACCATACCCTCAATGTTCTCCTCTGCCAAGATAGGTACCCCGGCTACTACACGTCCTACAATGGGGATCTTTACTGTCTCCTCTTCTGAAACATCATAACCAAAAAATACTAGTGGTGATAAATGCAAAGCGTCAGCTACTTTTAAGATAGTTTCTCGTTTCATATTTTCAATTTGCCCAGATTCCCAACGAGATACTGCACTTTCTGACGTGCCAGCTTTTTGTGCAAGCTGCTTCATCGTCAATCCGAGACGCAGTCGTTTTTCTTTCATCAATTGTGATGTATCCATATCATTGCCCCCCCTGAAAATTGCCGAAATACTTTAGCTTTATTATACATACAGCCTTTCGTACATGCAAGAAATTATTTCATATTTTGTAAGAAATCTTGATTGTAGGGATTGACTTGATTACAATCAAGTTGTATAATGTTTACAGAAACAAAAAAGGTGGTGATGACCTATAAACACATCTATTTTGAAAGCATATATTGTAAAGAAAGGTATTACAATTGATGCTTTTGCAAGAGAACTTGGTATGAGTTATTCTAGCTTTTATCGAAAAAGTAGAGGCATATCAAGTTTTACTCAAAAAGAAATATGCAAAATGATAGAGCTTTTAAACATCTCACGCAAAGATATTTTGCCTATTTTTTTTGACAAAGTAACTTGATTATAATCAAGTTAGTGAGGCGATACGAATGATGTTTGACCAATATTCCTACTACATGGCACTATACCAGTACTTTTGGGAATGGTACGCAGAACAGTATAGAAGATATTACTCCTTGGGATCGAGGTGATACATATGACAGATGAGCTTGAACGCTTAAAGAAAGAGAATGCTCACTTGCGTGCGGCGTTGAAAGAGACGGCTTTACTGGTGAAAGTTCCGGATGAATACATTAAGTCTCAACCAGAGCTTCATAAAGCAATCAAGGAAGTCTCTGAAATCCTTGAAAAAAGAAATCACTACTACCCCAATGGAGATGAGGTGGTAGTGATTACGAGAAATGGATATATCATTTCTGACTTTAGTATGGCGGCTAATTTTGACCGTAAATTTTGCCCAGTTGTTCAGGCGTTAGCCGACTATCCACAAGCACGGCACAATACTTAGCAAGAATACGGGCTAGTGACTTGCAGTTTTCAAAATCCGCTCTATCTATCCGGGCATCGAATACATAGAAAAGATTTTGTGAGTCCTTAATCAACGAATAACGACCTAATGAGCCACAATCAACCACGTTATCAACGCAAAAGACTGATTCTAAATGAACATTGTTAGGTAGCATAATTTCACCTCCCTTCCACAGGGAATTATAACAGGGGGCACGAATGAAAAGGAAGGTAAAAGTCCAGTATGTAGCTGATGATTCAGCGTACAGAGAACTGGCGAGATGGGCGGTGAGGAAATATAAAGACGCTCACGGTATTGCTGATAGGTTCTATCCTGTCAGCAGGGTGGTATGTGATGAATCCACCAACACAAACCCATCTGATTACATATCAGAGAGAGGTTGAGGAAGGGGATACCCTTTGGGATATCTGTTCAGAGATAGCAACAAACGAAGAAGATGTGAGATTTCTAGTTTGGCAAGCTAGGAGAGACAACCACATCGATGATTCCGGCAAATTACAGCCCGGCACGTTGTTAATCATTAATGTGGAAAGAGCAAAACAGAGGTGATAAGCATGGATGAAAAAATGCTTTTTTATATGAGACTTGATGAAATAGCTGAATATGTAGCAAATGAATTGAAAGTGAACGATGTCAATATCACAGGCAAATATATGGGATTAAAAAATAAAATCCCTTATGAATATGACTTCCGAATGAACAATAAAGTTTGTTCGATGTACAGGAAGCCAAATGATACATCCGTATATGTAAAGACTGATGATAGTTTGGAGTTTGAATGTGCCCGATTGAGTGAAGTGGTTGAGAACATCATGGATTTAACAGAAGAAGGGGTGGCTTAAATGTTTGATTATGACGGAGACATGGATAGATTTGCCCACGTGGAAGATTTGGGATCTTGCGATACCGATGACAATCTGTATGACGATGACCCGTTCTATGACCCCGATGGTGGTTATGATGATGCCTGCTTGGATTGGGAGGACTAAAAATGTGGGATGACTATGATGACGACTACGATGCCATGTTATATCACGAATGGGAAGAACGTGAAGCTGAAAAAAGGGAATCGGAGAGCGAAGAAACATATGACGTTGATGAGGTACTAAAAAACAATGACGACGGTTTGGTAATTCCGTTCTGAACGTCGAAACGGTGGTAAACCACCGTCTAGCAGAGATAGCCTACTGCTACTGATGAGACAGGCTAAGGAAAGGAGTGTATGAGATGGAACTATGGAAAATCTCAAAGCTGATGAACACAGACAAGCTGTTCAAGGTCAGTGATTCTGAAAGCGTTGATACAGAAACTGGCGAAGTGTTCGATAAGGAATATCTTGATAATCTGCCGATGGCACAAGTTGAGAAGTCAAAGAATATCGGGCTTGTCATCAAAAATTACAAGGCTGATATTGTACAAATCAAAAGCGAGATAAAAAGACTGCAAGCGTTGCAGAAATCTTGTGAAAGTAAGATTGAAAACCTTGAACACTACATCTTGACATATGGTGTGCCAGTTAAAGATGTGGCAGTCACTATCCGGTTCAACAAAGGTTGTGAATCGGTAGAGGTAGAAAAAGGTGTGGACATTCCGGAAGAGTTTAGAAACTATTCATGGAAACCAAACAAGACTGCACTTAAACAGGCAATAAAAGGGGGGCAGGTGATTGAAGGATGCAAACTAGTAAAGAAGCCATCAGTAACAGTGAAGTAGTGACGGAATGGGAAATGGATGACGTTCCCGAAGTTAGAAGCAAGTCTCCTACTTTATCGATAGACTCACGGTTGTTCTTTCAAAGCTCATGGGCATTTGCAAGAATGTTTGATATGTTCTCGCAAAGAAAAAAGTTTCGGGCTGTACTGGAATACAACCCGAAACACGACAAGATGGTACTCAAAGTTATTTATGACGACGAATGATACATGTTTTGGGGAAAGTTCTTAATTGTTTTGGTGATACGTCAAGACCCCAAATGAGAGTAAAGCAGTGTGTTTCATCATTAGAATCAATAACCACTGCACAATACCTATCGAACCAATCATGGATTTCATTATATTCCTCAAATGACATCTCGGAACAATCTACATGATACTTAATTTCCTCATTCATAACATCACCCCCCTCTCAAGGGTGATTATAGCAGAAAGCAGGTGTAAGAAATGGCTGATATGAAAAAGTTGCTAAAAGTGATTTCTGAAATGCAAGTAGATAAATCCCACATAAACAACTTTGGGAACTATAGCTACAGAAACGCAGAAGATATTTTGGCGGCATTAAAACCACTCATGACTAAGCACGGTATTCTTCCAATTATTACAGATACCATCGAACAGGTGGGAGATCGATATTATGTGAAAGCTACCGTCAAAGTTTATGATGCCGATACAAGCGAATTAATTGCAGAAAACAATGCTTATGCTCGTGAAGCTCTTTCCAAGAAGGGCATGGATGAAGCACAGGTAACAGGAAGTTCCTCGTCTTATGCAAGAAAATATGCACTTGCAGGAATGTTTAATCTTTCCACGGCTGTTGACCCTGATGAAATGGAACCGCCAGTAGAAGAACAGCAGGAAAAGCCACGCACGGAAGAGCTAATTGAAATGCTCGCTCGGAACGGTGTAGATGCTAATGACTTCGCAAACCTAGTATTCAGAAGACCGTTTAAGGATTTAAATGCCAAAGAAGTGAACGCAACGGTTATGCGGTTTAATGATGCGTTGAACAAGTACATGCAACTTGACCAGTCGAGACCGCAGGGCGTTGGAGCATGAAGTGGCTGAAAGCACTGGACATAAAGACTTCTCCGTCGTACTCGATGGGGAAGTCGATAGTCCAACTGGTTCTCGAAACGCCTAACGAGAAGATGGATGAAGTTCTCAAACTTCTAAATGGAAAGTTTGAGCTAGTACTTCAAAAGCAGAAAAAGAAACGTACACTATCTGCTAATGCTTATATGTGGGCATTATGCGAGAAGATAGCCCAAAAGGTAAATAGCTCGAAAGAGGAAGTCTATAAAAGGGCAATAACTCGTGTCGGTGTATCAGATATCATTGCTATTCCTTCAAAAGCTGTAGAACGTCAAAAGCAGGCGTGGGAGAAGAATGGCATCGGGTGGGTGTTAGATGTTCTGTCAGATGATGGAACGCAAGCCGATGTTGTTTATTACTACGGTTCATCAACATACACAGGAAGTGAAATGGCAAGGCTGATTGACTGGATAGTGGATGAAGCAAAGGAATTAGAAATAGACACTATGACACCGGCACAAAGAAGCCTGTTGGTGGAAGAGTGGGATAGGAGAAAAGAAACATGATTGTTGTAGCTAATCAAGACAAGATATTATTTGCCCCCAAAATGCTAAAAATTGAATCAACCAAAGATGATGGTTTCGTTAGAATCGTTGCTATCGCAGATAACGATTGGTTAAAGGTTGAATCAAAACCGATTGGTAGAGAAGAAGCAGAAACAATGCTGAAATTCATTGTCGGGAAATTGTATTCAGCAGATACTGGGAAGTTTATCATTGACGCCACTATAGATTTGAAAAATCTCGATGTAATTACGGAGTATAGGGGGGAGTAATCATGATTATTGTTAAAGGGAAAGATGGTTTAGTACTTAACCCATTGATTATCAAGGTAGTCAATGTACCGTTTGGCGGTGCAAGAATCATGGCAAAGAATGCTCACGGCTCTGTATGGTCAGATGAGGTTACACGAGAAAGTGCTTCAAGGGCAATCAATGCTATAGGAAACAGCATGAAGACAACCGGCGTAGATACAGACAACTGGTACCTTGATTTAATGGATGGGCATTTGAAAATCAATAGGCTTATGGAGAACGGATGGAAATTAGAAGAGAACAACGAATCAGACTTAAACCAGAAGGATACAGAAGAATCGGGAAGTTAGTTTTTGAAAGAGCTAGTAGAGATGGATATCCACGTTGTGAGTGGTGCGGTAAAAGCATTGGTGCACTACAGTGTCATCATATCCGCTTTAGGAGTAAGTACGGTTCTGATACATTAGAAAATCTTATTCTCTTATGCGAGAACTGTCATGAGATCTATGCACACGGAGCCAAAGAAAAGAAATATCGAATACTTTTTCAAGATTGCCGGATGAATACAGGATATATCAAACAATGGAACCAAGACCATCAAGAACAGGCGGAAGCAATATATAAAAGGTATAAAAAATAGGAGTAAGAGACTATGGGTAATGAAAAAGAATTGTTGATTCCAATTGAACTAGTGACTATAAAGAGATGGTTTAAAAAACTCAAACTTTGCAATTTAATCAAAACCAAGCCGCAAGGATTTGGGCTGCCGCAAAAGATTTATTTGTACGACACTTATTTTCTTTCAAAAATTAGGGAGAGGTAATAATGAGTAAGCTCTATTCTTCTAAAGACTTTATCAATGCACGGCGTATGCCGTATCCACCGGAATTTATCTTAGACCCAAAGTTGAGAGATATTCCATATCGTGTCAAAGAACTGTATACGCTTCTGAAATGGCGTATGAACCTGTCTGTCATGAATGCAGACTACTTTGAAGACGAAGATGGACTGTTTGTTGTTTATCCGCACAAGGAAATCGCAGAACAGACAGGAGCAAGCGAAAGAGCCGTGAAGGATTGGTTTGCGCAGGCAGAAGAATTGGGCTTGATTATTACAAAGAAGCAGGGATTAGGCAGACCGCAGAAAATTTACTTGGTAAATATCAGTGAACTGGTCGAAAAGGATTACACCAATGGTGAACCACAGAGGTTCATCGGTAGTGAACCACAGAGATTCATCAATAGTGAACCACAGAAGTGCACCAGTAGTGCACCACAGAAGTGCACCACATCTTCACGTCAGAAGTTCACCAGTGATGTACCTCCTTCTTATAGAGATAAATACAGTAAAGATAATACAGAGAATAAATACGAGAGAGAAGACGCACGCACGCAAAATTCCACTCGCAAATTTGTACCACCTACTTTGAAAGAGGTGCAAAGCTACCTTGATGAGAAAGGTTTCACATGGGATGCAGAAGCGTTCATAGATTTCTACATATCCAAAGACTGGTTCGTTGGACGCAACAAAATGAAGGACTGGCGAGCCGCTTGTCGAAATTGGGACAGACACCGGAAAGCGGAAAACATGGGGTCAAAGAAAACGCAAGAACCCATTGACTATGACAAGAAATGGGGAATCAAGAGTTATGGAGAGGATGAGGATTATGGAAAGGATTTCAAGGGAAGTACTACTGGATTCCATGAGGATGATTTGCCCTTCTGATTTACCGGAAGACGAACCTAAAAAGCCATCGCAGTTTCCTTGTAAGCGTTGTGGTGGTACAGGGTGGCTTTACTTTCGAGATGAAAACGGACTGGATAAAGCGTGTCGTTGTCCTGATTGCAAAAGAGCAAGAGACCTTCATCGGTGGCTTAGAACAAGCGGTATCAGTCAAGAAAACTACGAGCAATACACGCTTGAAAGTTTCAAAACGGATAGCTTGACGGCATTACACATGAAGCAAACGGCTATGAACTTTCTATCAGACCCACATGCTAAGGGTATCGGATTTTTTGGAAAGCCGGGTATTGGCAAGACGCATCTATGCATAGCGGTTTGTCAAGCTATGGGGAAGGAACATCACTATTGGCAATATCGCCGTGAAATCCAACGGTTGAAAGCCGTGATGTACAAAAATCTCGATCGATACGACGAGATGATAGCGAATGTATCTAAAATGCCGTGGCTTTACATTGATGACCTGTTTAAGGGGGCATTCGACAAAGATGGACGTCTTGCCAGCCAAGACCAACAGCTAATGTTCGATATTATCAACACACGATACATAAATAGGATGAACACCATTGTGTCTAGTGAATATCCGCTAGGCAAGATACTGGAAGCTGATGAAGCCACTGGAAGCCGATTAGCAGAAATGCTTAAACCCTATGTGTTTACAGTCAATGAAGCCGAAAACAGAAGGTTAAAGGCATAAAGAAAGGGGAAGTATTGTGGGTGAAAGAGTTTATTCATGGAATGGTGATTGGAAGTTTAAAACAGATAGAGCTATGGATTTTAAAAACATGATTCATAGTCGTGGCTGTACTATTTCTAATCTTGCAAAAATTTGTGGACTTACATCGGGGGCAATGTCATCAAAGTTAAGAAACACGAGAGGATATGGGGCATTCTTTACAGAAAAACAGGTACAGGATATGGCAGAACAAATTCCGTTTAACAGCGAGGAGATTCATGACTTTTTTATTTCTGTCCACAAAGAGCAATTTACGAAAAAGGAAGAAATGCAAGAAAAAGGCGAAGCAAAACATCCAATCACAGGTTGCTTTAAGAGTGGAAATGGATTCGAGTTTCGATACATCAATAATGGGAAACTTCACTCCACTTACGGAGCTACTGAAATCGAAGCTAGGAAGAAAGCTAACTTGCTAGAAAAGTCTAGTAGTGAGCAGCTGAATGAGGTGAAGAAGATGGAGAAAAAAGATAATGCTGTGCTGAACATCAGCAGAGAAGAAGCATTGGCACTCATTGACCAGTTATTTCATGATGTTTGGAATAAACAGGTGAAGCCGGAATGTCAATCTACCATTCAATCTATCTATTGGAGACTGACCACCCAGTTTATGGAGTGAGGTAAGAATGAAATACAGAATACCTCAAATTGACGTTTTAAGACCACCATAAAAACTGAACGATAAATCTATCACAAAGCAACAGAGAACGCCTTAGAAACGAAAATAAGCATAATTTTTGGAGGTTTTAATGAATATAGTACAGGTTATTGGAAATCTAGCAAGAGATCCGCAAATCAGAATGACAAAAACAGGAAGAGCAGTAGCGAGTTTCACCGTGTGCGTAAATAACAAATACACTACGCCGAATGGTGAGCAGAAGGATTTAACTGATTATGTTGGAGTAACCGCATGGGGGAATCTTGCAGAAGCGATAGGAAACCAACTCCACAAAGGTAGCAGGGTATATGTTACTGGCAGATTTACTACACGTAGTTATCAAGATCAGTCAGGGCAAAAGAGATGGATTAGTGAAGTGAATGCTAACTTCGTAGCCATTCCACTGCAAGTGAATAACAATCAGCAGAACCATAGCCAATGGGGTGGCACACAATATAACAATCAACCATCAAATGGATTTAATCAGTTTGGAGAAGCACAGCAAGAGGAAATCCCATTTTAAACTAAAGGAGAAACAATTATGGAAAAATTAAATATTAAGGATTTGGAAAGCATTGTTAGCGGTAATGTGAATGTAAAGAAGACTGTTATTCACGAAGTTGTGACGGCACTTACAGATGCAATAAAAAAAGAACTGGAAGAAGGCAATGAGGTGTGTATCAAAAACCTAGTGTCTTTTAAACAGGTGGTATTTGCACCGATAGAACGCTATAGCCCATTTACTGGGGAAAATATTCATTTACCCGAAAGAAAGAAAGTCAAAGCAAGAGTTTCTCCAAAACTTCAAGTGAAATAAAAAGAGAGGGAAATAGGCATGTGTAGATGTTTGAGACAAAGAGCCAATCGATTTGTTGGGACGTATAACTACAGCTTAAATTTTATTTGCTCGGCATATTTATCCAATATGTCAAATGGCGAATGGTTCAGCCACGTAAGAGAACTTAGACGGACAGGGGAAACAGTGGTAGATAACTGGAAAATCATTAAATGTGAAGAGTGTGGATTGGCGTATGTTTATGATCCATCAATCCCTGTTTGTCATCATTGCCCTAAAAGATACAAGAAAGCAGAGCAGATACATACAATCGATACGAAACGAAAGGATAATGTAAAACGATGTGCAGAATGCGGAAAAATATTTCGAGATACATCATCAACTTTACGAGTTAAATATTGTTCTGATGAATGTAGAAAGGAAGCGAGGAAAAGACATGAAAGGGAGTTTAGGGAAAAGCGCAAAGCAAAGAAAGGATTAAAAAATGCGAAAATTAGCGAGTGTACAGGAAATACGAGAAATCAGACCGATCGCAAATGCGGATAGAATCGAAGAAGCACTCATTGAAGGATGGCATGTAGTCGTCGAGAAAGGGGTGTTTAAGGAAGGAGAACGAGTAGTCTTTTGTGAAGTAGACTCCATCCTTCCTAAAGACAATCTGAACTTCTCATTCTTGGAAGGAAAGCCTATCAAGACGAAGAAGCTGAAAGGTGTTTATTCGCAGGGATGCGTATTTCCAATGGACGTACTGCCGGACGGTACATATGAAGTAGGGCAGGATGTGACAGGACTTCTCGGCGTGAGAAAATACGAACCCGACGTACTGAACCGTGAAATCGGTATCAAAGTAAAGAAACTTCCCGAAGGATATACATATTTCCCTTCATGGATTCCAAAGACTGATGAAACAAGAGTGCAGTCGCTCCAAAACTATCTGACACGGTATAGGGGCGTTTGGTGTATAGCTACAGAAAAACTGGATGGTTCTTCACTGACGGCGTTTCTCGACGAGAACGACGAACTTCATGTATGCAGTCGGAATAAAGAAATCACCGATAAAAGCCACTGGATGTATCAAACGGCAGTGAAAGAAGGATTCAGAGAAAAATTGGCTCGTTTTAAAAAAGGTGCAGTTGTACAGGGCGAAATCATCGGAGAAGGCATTCAATGCAACAAGTACAAACTCAAAGGTAGAGAAATCTATATCTACAACATGAGAATTGACAACGAATACCCGATGGATGAACTCTACGGAAGAGAACACTTAGAGAAAGCAGGATTCAAGCTTGTGCCACTTGTAATCTATGGATTCAGAATGTATGACGATATTGACGAACTGGTCATGCTTGCGGAAGGAAAGTCTAAACTTAATCCGAATGTAGAACGTGAGGGCATCGTGATTAGACCCATTGGAAGAATTGACGTGCCCGACGCTGACGGAAATTTCGTAGACGGTAGGTTCTCTTTTAAGGTAATCAATCCGAAGTTTCTTATAAAGTATGGTGGATAGCATGATAGGTCTATGTGCGGCTTTTACAGTCATTCTTGCGACACTTAACTTGATGGGGATGGTGACTATTTCGTGGGTTTGGGTTTTTGCTCCACTCGCCTTTGCCATATTTGCCCCGATAGTTTTTGCATTAGTGATTACTATGTTTATGTTTATCATGGCTATTCTAGCGGCAATGATAGGAAGGTAGGAAATGATGATTGATTTCTATTGGAAAGACTATCCCGGTGGCTCGCTTGATATATGCTTTTGCAAATCGGACTGTACAAATGGTACGTGCAGGAGATGTAAGCATAGCGAGACCTACAAACGGTTAATGAAGTTTGCCAAGGAGAACCCATACTACGGATATGCAGTCAGTGACTTTCATGAAAAATGTAGTAAGTATCGTAAAGAAGGAATGAAATGAGACTCAAAGACGTTAAACGCTACGATACACGCGTTTCAGTCAAGCTTATTGATAAAAACGAGTGTGTGATACTAGAAAACGCTTTTTCGGGCTTAGAATACGATTGGGCAAGAAATATCGAAGTTTCAGCAATAACCATTTATGCAAAAGGCGTAATAGAAATCAAGTGCAATGATGACAGGTTCGTCAAAATCAATGAAGAAATTTCATCCAAGAAAAATGAACATGATGAATTGC
>ERZ808252.241-NODE-241-length-58251-cov-11.636625_pt1 | contig 58251 bp, 56 predicted proteins | sample MGYA00521242_ERZ808252 | MGnify/ENA primary metagenome ERZ808252 (study PRJEB31516, sample SAMN03275581) | gut metagenome | biome: mammalia-associated habitat; material: feces | host: Papio cynocephalus | place: Kenya | collected 2012-08-07 ... | reverse complement strand
GATAAAATTTATAGAATCAGCTTGCGGGAAACGGAAATGAATTCCGTTTCCCGTTCATGTTGTGCCGATATTATTAAAAAAAGTTTGAGTAAAATAGTTTGGTTTACGACGATAGAGTAAAAAAGTAAAAAGATAAGGTTTTATTAAAATTTATCTGTTTTCGTGATAAAAAATTAAAATTCAAATTCCATTTTAATTTCTTCTAGAAATTCTTTAATAAACGTTTGGTCGGTTTCAAAATATAAATTACATTCGTTTTTATATCTATCGTTGCTTTTTATATGACATTCTACGCTTATTTTATCGTAATTTTCAAAGACAATTTTTAAATTTACGTCGTTTTCATAGCTTAAATCGTCTAAAATTACAATGCCGTTTAATTTTTCATACACACTAAGTAATTTATCATAAAATCTTCTGAATGATTGAACGAAACAATAGGTATAAAATTTAACGTTAATAAAAGCCGATTTTGCGTTTATTATTAAATTATAACTGTTATCCGCTTCCGATTCGACTTCTGCGTAATATCTATCTATTAAAAATTCAATATAATCTTCGTTGTTTGTTAATTTCATAATTTTACTTTAAGTTTTCGGGATTTAAAGGTTTTAATTCGTCAAGAACGAAAATTCCGTTTTTACGAATAAGAACGTCGTCAAAATAAATTTCTCCACCGCCAAAGTTTTCTAACTGAATTAACACTAAATCCCAGTGAATACTACTAATATTTCCGTTAAATGCGTCGTCGTAACAACAACCGGGGGTAAAGTGAATAGAACCCGAAATTTTTTCGTCGAACAAAATATCGCCGATAGGTTTGGTAACGTACGGATTTACGCCTACTGCAAATTCGCCAACGTATTTTGCGCCTTCGTCAGTGTTAAAAATTTCGTTTAGCTTTTCTGTATAATTTCCCGTAGCTTCTACGATTTTACCGTCCTTAAAAGTTAATTTAACGTTTTCAAACTTTAATCCTTGTTCGATTGACGGAGCATTGTACTTAATAGTTCCGTTTACCGAATTTTTAACGGGGGCAGTGTAAACTTCTCCGTCGGGGATATTCAATTTTCCCGCGCATTTTACGGCGTTAATGCCTTTAATGGAAAAAGTTAAATCGGTTTCGGGCGCAACTATACGCACTTTATCGGTTTTATCCATAAGGGTTTTTAAAGCGTCCATAGCTTTATCCATTTTAGAATAATCTAAATTACAAACGTCGAAATAGTATCTTGAAAACGCTTCCGTAGACATTTGCGCTTGTTGCGACATAGACGGGGTAGGATAGCGTAAAACAACCCATTTAGTTTGTTTAACCCTAATATTATGATGTACGGGTAGAGAGTAAAAATTTTGGTAAATTGCCATTTTATCGCCGTCTACGTCGGAAAGTTCAAAGGAATTATCTCCGCCCCGTATTCCGATGTAAGCGTCCATATTTTTCATTCTAACGCTGTCTATATCCGCCCAAAGTTTGGTTTGTTCTTCGTTTAAGCCCGAATAAATCGCCCTTTGAATGGAGTTATCTATAACGTTTACAAAGGGGTACGCGCCGACTTTATACGCTTCTTCTACGATGGCGATAGGTAAGTCGTTAGGGACGCCTATTGCGTCAATTAAAACTTTTTCGCCTTTTTTAAGAGAGCAAGAGTAATTTACAAGGTTATGAGCAAGTTTTTTAATATCTTCGTTAATCATAAATCTCCTAAAAAGAAAAGTCTTTGTTAGAACTAACAAAGACTTTCGTAATTATTTGCTTAATGCATTTATTCTTTTTGCTAAACCGGATTTTTTGTTTGCGGCGGTGTTTTTATGCATAATTCCTTTATTTACAGAGGAATCGATAAGTGCAAACGTTGCAGGCATTAAAGATTTAGCGGTTTCAACGTCGCAGGCGTCTATCGCAATATTTAATTTTTTAATAGCCGTTTTAACTTCGTTCTTCGCGTCTTTATTGCATAATGTTTTAGCTTCCGTTACTAATACACGCTTTTTAGCGGACTTTATATTTGGCACAGTATATCTCCTTTTTCCTATTCTTCTTTATTAGCTTTAAATATTTTAACACATACGATTTTTTTTTGCAAGAAAATTTCGCTATTTTTCAAAAATTATTTATATATGCGAACTAAAAAAAATATAAAAAAATATTATGATAGTATGAAAATAGGTTTTTTTGACAGCGGATTAGGGGGAATGACCGTTCTTTCGCGATTTATCGCCGAAATTCCTAATAACGATTACTACTATTTAGGGGATAACGATAACGCTCCGTTCGGGGATAAAAGCTACGAAGAATTAAAAAATATTTTTGATAAAAACACCGAAATATTTTTAAAAGAAAAAATAAAAAACGTTGTGTGCGCTTGTAATACTATAAGTACTAATATATTAAAAGGAAAAAAGACTATTTACGGCGGGGTAACGTTTTTTCCAATTGTTCCCCATATAAATTACTCACTTTTATCTAGTGGGCAATGCGACGTTTTTTGCACTAAAAATACCGCTAAATTTCTACAAAAAACGACAAACGATATTCCGAATTTAAGGATTTTCGCTTGTAAGGGTTTAGTTGAACTTATTGAAAAAAACGAATTGGATTACTCTTCTTTAAAACCGTTTATTCCTACAAAAAGAAAAAACGTAAATCAAGTGGTTTTGGGGTGTACGCATTATCCTATCGTAAAGTCCGTTTTTAGAAAGTTTTACCCGAATTGTGTTTTTACCGACAACGTTTCAGAAGTTATAAAAGAATTTAATCAGTCGTCTTTTAGCGGTACTGTAACGTTTTTAGGAAATAATAGAATTTTTAACTCTTCCCGTTTTATTGAAATTTACAAAAAAATCAATAAATTTGGAAAAAATTTACCTAAAGTGGTTGACAATTACCAAAAGTGGTTATATAATATACTTACTCATTCTAATAAAGGGGGAAGTCTAACGTAAAATGGCAGTTATTTTTTGCGGAGAAAAAACGCATCAGATAGACGAAAAAAACAGAATAAGAATTCCCTCGTGTTTCAAGTCGGATTTAGGGGCGGGATACGTTTTCGGAAAAGGTCCGAACGGCGTAATAGACGTATTGCCTAAGGAAACGGTAGAAAAGAGATTGAGTTCCTTGCAAGAAAAACTTGGCGGAGAGTTTTGCGACGAAGAAATACAAGAGCTTTTATACAATTACGCGTCCAACTTTACGATTGCAAGCGAAGACAGTCAAGGCAGGGTTGTTTTACCCGAAGATTTAAGAACTTACGCTTGTATAAACAAAGACGTGGTAACGATAGGCGCGATAGACCATTTGGTTTTAATGAGTGCGGAAAAGAGAAAGGAACAGCAATCCAAACAAAGCTATTCCGACACGTTAAAATTGTTAAAGGACAAGCTTTCGGTAAAAAAAGATGGAATATAAACACGTATCCGTAATGAAAGAAGAATGTATGCAGGCGTTAAATTTAAAAAACGGCGGTATATATTTTGACGGAACGTTAGGCGGAAGTGGTCATTCCTACGAAATTTTAAAAAGAACATTCCCGCAAGGCAAGTTAATTGCGACCGATTTAGACGAAGTTGCGATAGAGAACGCGAAAGAAAAGCTATCTGAATTCGATAAAAGATTTATGCTTTTTCATAGAAATTTTAAAGAATTTAACGACGTTTTAGACGAAGCGGGAGTAGATTTAATAGACGGGGCGTTATTAGATTTAGGATTTTCGAGTAATCAGTTGAGTACCCAAAGGGGTTTTTCCTATATGGACAACCAAATTTTGGATATGAGAATGAATAAAGAAGCTAGTTTAGACGCCAGACAAGTCATAAACGAGTATAGTGAAGAAGACTTAACCGAAATTTTTTACAAATACGGTGAAGAAAAATTTTCAAAACTGATAGCGAAAAATATAGTAAACGCAAGAAAAACAAGAAAAATAGAAACGACGGGCGAGTTAGTTGAAATAATAGAAAAAAGTATCCCCGTAAGGTTTCAAACGGGCGGACATCCCGCAAAAAGGATATTTCAAGCCGTAAGAATAGAAGTAAACGGAGAATTAAGCGGACTCGATAAAGCCCTAATCGATATAGTTAAAAGATTAAAAAAAGGCGGAAGAATAGCGGTAATTACTTTTCATTCTTTAGAAGACAGAATAGTAAAAAACACTTTTGCCGAACTAGAAAAAGATTGCGTATGCGATAAGCGGTTACCCGTTTGCGTTTGTGGTAAAAAAAGGGAAATAAAGCTTGTAAATAAAAAACCTATCACGGCAACGGAAGAAGAAATCGAGTTTAATCCGAGAGCAAAAAGCGCGAAATTAAGAATTGCCGAAAAAGTTTAGAACAAGCGTTATATTCTAGAATAATTAAAGGAGAGAACGAATATGTATAGTTATGGTAACGATGACAAAAAGTTAGGTCAAGAGAGATTGAAAAGCTTTATTCGCTCTCCGTATGCCGTAAAGGAAGAAGAGCCTATTATAGAACAATCTTACGAAGACGAAAAGGCTTTCGACGAAATTTTAACTAATTCTGCAAACGAATTTAAAGGGGAAGAAAATTATTACGCTAATACCGTAGAAAGCGACGATTTAAAACCTAGCGTTGAAACGTTAGCTCACACGGGAGAATATAAAAGCGGTTACTATAAAAATCAATACAAAAGCGACGTTGAAAGCATAACCGAAAGTTACAAGCTTTCGGGAAAAGGCAAAATAGTTATAGCTATTTATTCTTTATTGTTGGTTTTAGTTTTTGCTTTAATTATCTTTAACGCTAAGTATTTAAGGGGAATGGATAATAAAATCCAAAATACTCAGCAAGAAGTAGTTAAAATTACTCAGGAAGTAGAAGAAGTAAAGGCAAAATTAGAAGAAGCAAGTTCGGATGAAACCATTATTTCAAAAGCCAAAGAATTTTTAAATATGGTAGAATCTTAAACGGACTAAATATTGTGATAATATACGGTCTTTACCGTTTTAAATTATTAAAATAGGAGAAAAAATATAAAAACTCAATATTCATTATCAACGGTACGAAAGAGGTTATTTGCGTTTATCATCGCAGTAACCTTTATTTTTTTGGTAATTTTTGTAAGATTATTCGTAGTTCAAATAGTTCAAGGTAATTCTTTGCAAAGAAAGGCGATTGACCAGTGGACGAGAGAGTTGCCCGTAATAGCAAAGCGCGGGGAAATTACGGATAGAAACGGAGTGGTTTTAGCTTCTTCCGGCGGTACGTATTCGATATATGGAAGAATTCGTTCTATAAAAGACAAAACCGCAACGGCAAAAGTATTATCGCAAGTACTGGATATGGACGAAGAGTCCTTAATAAAAAAATTTAATTCAAAAGTATCGGAAGTTACCGTCAAAGTTAATTGCTCTAAGGAAGAAATACAAAAGTTAAAGCAATATGACCTTGACGGTATTTATTTTTCTGTTTGTAACAAAAGGGTGTATCCGTATAACGACGCGCTGTGCCAAATTTTAGGTTACACTACTAATGACGGGAGCGGACAGAGCGGTCTTGAAAAATATTACGATAAATATTTAAAAGGTATGAACGGAGAAATTTTATACGAATCCGATTTAGTCGGAGTAGATTTAAGCGGGAAAGACCCTTATTACGTTAAAGCCACCAACGGCTTAAATTTACAGCTTACCATAGATTTCGACGTTCAATCGGCTTGCGACAGCGTTATGGAAGAAGCTATGGAAAAATACACCCCAAAATCCGCATCCGTAATAGTTTTAGACCCTAATAACGGTGAAATTTTAGGAATTTCAACCAAACCCGATTTTTCTTTAAACGAAGTTCCGAGAGATGATTTAACGGTTTTAAATAAATTGAGTAGAAGTACTTTAATAGTTGATAGTTACGAACCGGGTTCGACGTTTAAAATTATTACGAGCGCTATAAATATCGAAGAATATTTAAAGGGAAATCCAAAAGCCTTTTCGACTACTCATATATTTTCTTCTTCTAGGTTTAGATATGTTGGCGGAACGAAAATCAAATGCTGGTCAACTCACGCAAACGGGAAACACGCTAACGAAAATTTAGCGGAAGCGTTAAATAACAGTTGCAACCCTATTTTCGTAGATATAGCCTTGTCGCTCGGGAAAAGCACGTTTTACGATTATCTTAAAAAATTTAGTTTCGGACTTTCAACGGGAATAGATTATTCGGGTGAAGCCATAGGAATGTTAGTATCTGAAAGCGTGGTAACGGATAACGATTTAGCGAGAATAGGTTTCGGGCAAACGATAGCCGTAACGCCTTTACAACTCGTATCTGCCGTTGCGTCGGTTATAAACGGCGGAAAATATTACGTTCCGCATTTAGCTAAAAAAATTTATAACGACGAATTAAAGGTGAGCGAAGAATTTGAAAACAAAGTTAAGGGAATAACGATAGGGGAGCAAACTTCTAAAATACTTAACGGATATTTAGAAGACGTAGTAACCGTCGGGAGCGGTAAAAACGCTTATATAAAAGGTTATAAAGTCGCGGGCAAAACGGGGACGGCTCAAAAATACGAAAACGGTTTTATTGCGCAAGGCAAATACGTTATGTCGTTTGTCGGATTTTTCCCGTCGGATAAGCCCGAATATTTGGCGTTGGTTATAGTCGACGAGCCTGTCGGCGGAAATTACGGTTCTACCGTATCCGCACCTTTATGTAAAGAAATATTCGAAAAAATTATAAAAGTAAAAAATATAAAACCGAAAACGGAGTAGTTATGAAATTAAGCAATATAGTAAATAATATAGATTGTAAAATGATAGGTAAAGACGTAGAAATATCGTCTATAACTTTCGACAGTAAAAAGGTGGACGAAAACACTTTATTCGTTTCTTTAAAAGGCGACGGAGAAATAGGTCTTGCGCTTAAAAACGGGGCGAGAGCAATAGTTAGCAAAAGCGAAGTGATAGGCGTTACAAACGTAATCGTAAAAGACGAAAGGCTAGCCCTATCCAAAATATGCGCTAATTTTTACGGGTACAAAAATAATAAAATAAGCATGATAGGCGTTGTGGGAACTAACGGAAAAACTTCTACTTGCGTTATGCTTGCGGGAATGTTAAAGGCTAGCGGTAAAAGCGTGGCGACTATTTGCACGGGTAAGGTAACAATCGGCAACGAAGTGATAGAAACCGATATGACCACGCCCGACCCGACTGAATTGTTTGAATATATAGGTAAAATGATAAGTAAAAAAATAAAGTACTGCGTTATGGAAGTTTCGGCTCACGCAATATATTACAAAAAAACGGACGCAATAGATTTTTCTTATTTAATATTTACGAATTGTACGCAAGATCATCTTGATTTTTTTGAAACGTTTGAAAACTATAAAAAAGTAAAGATGAGTTATTTTACTTGTCATGCCGATAAGTACGTTGTAAATTCGGACGACGAAACGGGCGTTGAAATTTTGCAAAACGGCAAAGCACTTACGTACGGACTTAATAATCCTGCGGACGTTTTTGCAATAAACGTGAAACATTATAGCGATAAAATTACTTTCGTTTTAAATATGTTCGATTCGATAAAAGAAATAACTTTAAAAAACGTAGGCTTATTTAATTTATATAATTTTATGGGAGCTTCTACCGTGGCGTATTGCTTAGGCGTAAGCTTAAACGTAATTTCCGATTACGCCAAAAAAATGGACGTTGTAAGGGGTAGATGCGAGCTTGTGGGCGAAGTAAACGGCGGAAAGGTTTACATAGATTACGCTCACACGCCCGACGGACTAGAAAAGCTTATAAGTACGTTTAAAGGGATTTGTAAAGGCAAGGTCTATTGTTTGTTTGGTTGCGGTGGCAATCGTGATAGAGATAAACGTTCTAAAATGGGGATAATTTCGGGCGAAAAAGCCGATTTTACTATTATAACCAGCGATAACCCCAGATACGAAGAACCTTGTAATATAATAAGCGAAATAGAAAAGGGTATCAGGACGACTTACGGAAAGTACATAACAATTCAAAACAGAGCCGAAGCTATCGATTATTCAATAAAACTTTTAGGGAAAAACGACGTTTTGCTAATCGCGGGGAAAGGCGATGAAAATTATCAAGAAATAATGGGAACGAAACACGAATACTCGGATAGAGAGGAAATAAAAAGCGTTTTGAATTTATTATAGGGAAAAATGTATAGAACTTTTATCGTGATTTATCTTATAACACTAGCAAGCGTAATAATTTCGGGAGTTATATTTATTCCTTTTTTAAAAAGGATAAAGGCGGAGCAAAACGTTCTCGGATACGTTAAGGAACATTCTTTTAAAAACGGAACGCCTACAATGGGCGGGCTGTTTTTTATATTGCCGTCTATCGTTATATCGCTTGCTTTTTTTAAAGACGATAAAAGGCTTGCGCGTTTAACTTTAATAATAACTTTCGCTTATATGGTAGTTGGTTTTTTAGACGATTTTTTTAAGATAAAAAACAAACGAAATTTAGGGTTAAAGGCGTATCAAAAAATAATATTTCAGTTGTCAATTGCAGTCGTTTGCGCGGTTTTTTGTTATAAAACGGGTTTGACGGATATTTTTATTCCGTTTAGCAAAAAAAGCGTGGATTTAAAATACTGGTCTATACCGCTAATTATAGTCGTATTTCTCGCAACCACTAACACCGTAAATTTAACGGACGGCTTAGACGGGCTTGCAAGTTCGTCGTCGTTAGTTTACTTGTGTTTTATGCTTGTTTTATGTCTATTACAAGTAAATAAAGTCGAATACACTATAAATTACGCCGAATACATGAATTTATTTTATTGTATGGTAGTTTTTATAGGGGCGTTGTGCGGATTTTTGATTTTTAATACTTTTAAAGCTAAAGTTTTTATGGGTGATACGGGTTCGCTTGCTCTTGGCGGAATTATTGCTTGCGTAAGCATTTTTACGGGGAATTCGTTATATATTTTAATAATAGGATTTGTATTCGTGTTAAGCGGATTGTCTGTAATATTGCAAGTTGCGTATTTCAAATTCACACACGGCAAGCGAATATTTTTAATGGCGCCGTTTCATCATCACTTGCAACATAAAGGACTTACGGAAAGTAAAATCGTATATATCTATTCGGTAATTACCGTAGTTATGGGTTTAATAAGCATATTTAATTATGTTTAAGGAGATAAATGTATTTTAAAAAAGAAACTTTTCTTATTTTAGGCTTAATGAAAAGCGGAATTTCTTGCGGAACGCTTTTATTAAAACGGGGCGCGAAATGTTATTTTTACGAAAATAATCCTTTCGTTAAGCAAAAATGTAGTGAGCAAATTACTTCCTTGGGTGGAATAATTATTGACGACGATAAAATAGACGACGTTTTAAACGAAATAACCGTACTTATTTTAAGTCCGGGATTTCCCATCGACAACGCAATTTCAAAAAAAGCGAGAGATAGGGGCGTTAGGATAACGGGAGAGTTGGAACTCGGGTGCGAATACTTAAATTCTACGATAATCGCGATAACGGGAACTAACGGAAAAACCACTACTACCTATTTAATTGACGATATGTTAAAAAAATACGGAATTAAAAGCGAAGCGGTAGGAAACGTCGGAACGCCCGTAACGTCGCTTGTCGGAAAAGACGGTTTCGAAGACGTTGCCGTAACGGAAGTTTCCAGTTTTCAACTTGAAACTTGTAACAGAATAATTCCGCATATCGCGGTTATTTTAAATATTACGCCCGACCATTTAGAAAGGCATTATACGTTTGAAAATTACGTTTATATGAAGTCAAAACTTATTCAAAATATGCGTGAAAGCGAATATGCCGTACTTAACTACGACGATTTAAACGTAAGGGAAATGAAAAATAAAACAAGAGCTAAAATTGTATATTTTTCGCTTTTACAAGAAACGGACGGCGCATATTTAAGGGACGATAAAATTTTTTACAAAGGAGAATACATATTAGATAAAAACGAAATTTTATTAAAAGGCGAACACAACGTTTCTAACGTTTTGGCGTGCGTAGCGGTAGCGAAACTTATGGGCGTTGATACCGAAGTTATAAAAAATTCGTTAAAGACCTTTAAAGGCGCGAAACACCGTATCGAATACGTTACGAACGTAAACGGAATAGATTTTTATAACGATTCTAAATCTACAAATCCCGATTCCACTATAAAAGCGGTGGAAACTATGGAAAAACAAACGCTTTTATTGCTAGGCGGGAAAGATAAAAATTTAGACTTTAAACCTATGATGGAAAAATTAGGCGATAAAGTAAAAGGAATTTATTTGTACGGTGAAGCGAGATATAAGTTATACGAAGACGCGAGAAGTTGTAATATTTTAAATATTTCGCTTACTAATAATATGGAAAGCGCGGTAAAACTTGCTTTTTTGGACGCAAAAAGCGGGCAAACGATATTGCTCAGTCCTGCGTGTAGTAGTTTTGACGAGTTTAACGGATACGAAGAACGGGGTGAAAAGTTTATCGGGATTGTTAAATGCTTGCGTTAAATAAGAAAAAAGGCGATAAGTGGATATTAGTCATAGTAATTTTTCTTGCGTTATTCGGCGTTTTAATGATTTATTCGGCAAGTAAATATACAGCCGAAAAAGATTTAAACAATAAGTATTACTATGCTACCAAACAGTTAATCGGTTTTTTAGTGGGACTTGTGTTTATGATTTTCACTTCTTTTTTCGATTATCGCAAATATAAAAAACTTTATATAATTTTGCCTATAATATCCGCCGTTTTACTCGTCCTAGTATTTACCCCCGTAGGACAAGAAAGTTACGGGGCAAAACGTTGGATAAAAATAGGTAGTTTAACTATTCAACCGTCTGAAATTGCCAAATTTTCTTTCGTTTTATTTTGTAGCGTGTATTTAGGCGGTAAACCCGAAAAGGCAACGAGCTTTTTAGGGATTTTGCCCGTACTTTCGGCCGGTGGAATTTTTTGCTTGCTTATAATGTTAGAACCTAATATGTCAATAACGGTATGCTTTGGTATTTTAATGCTAGTAATGATATATTTAGGCGGAATGAAAAAAAAGTTCTTTTACATAATAGCAATACCGCTACTTTTATCTGTTCCCTTACTTATAATTTTGGAACCTTACAGAATGAAAAGGTTGTCGGCTTTTATCAATCCTTGGAATTCGCCAAAGGGGGAAGGCTATCAGTTAATTCAATCGCTTTACGCTCTTGGTTCGGGCGGTTGGTTCGGCGTAGGACTGTTTAATTCAAGACAAAAATACAAATTTCTTCCTTTTTCCGAAAGCGACTTTATTTTGTCGGTTATAGGAGAAGAATTTGGATTTGTCGGGGTAATATTATTGTTTACGATAATATTTATTCTTATCATAAAAGGTTTAAAAATCGCAAGTAAAAGCAGGGATTTTTACAGCTTTTTACTATCGTCGGGAATAGTATGCGTCTTTTTTGTTCAGGTAGTTGTAAACGCTTTGGTTGTAACGGGAAGTATACCGCCTACTGGGTTACCGTTACCGCTAATTAGTTGCGGAAATACGTCTTTAATAGTTTTTATGGGCGCGTTCGGAGTTTTATATAACGTTTCTAAAAATAGCGACGAATTAACTATTTATTCCTAAAATTCATAGAATGAATTATGGGAAAAAAAGAATGTCTAAACTTATTATAAACGGTGGGAAAAAACTATACGGAAGCGTTGACGTGCAAAGTGCGAAAAATAGTGTTGTTATGCTTATTGCCTGCGCTGTGCTATCGGAAGGTAAGGTGGTTTTAAAAAACGTAAAACCTTTGTCGGACGTGATAAATATGTGTCGTATTTTAAATAATATGGGGGCGAAGTGCTTCTTTTGCGGGACGGATTTAGTGTTAGACTGTTCGTCCCTATACTCGTTCGTCCCCGATGAAAATTTGTCGCAAACGGTAAGATGTTCTTTCTTTTTAACGGGAGCGTTGCTTTCTAAATTCAAAAAAGCCGAAATGACTTTCCCCGGTGGATGTAAAATAGGAACTCGTCCCGTAAATATTCATTTACAGTGTTTAAAAAAATTAGGCGTTACTTACGCTTTGCAGGGTAATAAAATAATTTTAAACGGCGAAAAAATGCGTTCGGGGGTGGTAAATCTTACTTATCCGAGCGTTGGCGCAACAGAAAATTTAATAATGGCTTCGGTATTTTTAAAAGGCGAAACCATTTTGAAAAACGTTGCGAAAGAACCTGAAATAATAGATTTGCAAAATTTTTTAAATTCGCTAGGGTTTACCGTGAAAGGTGCAGGGAGCGACACGATAGTAATTAAAGGCGTAAAAAAAATAAAAAGCGAAACTATTGTTTTTACTCCCGTTGAGGACCGAATAGAAGCGGGTACTTATTTGCTTGCTACTCTCGCTTGTGGCGGTTATGTAGAAATAAATAATATAAATATAAAAAATATTTATTCTTTATATGAAAAAATCTTTGAAAATAATTGCAAAATAAGCGTTGAAAATGATAGAATATACGTAACGGCTTACGGCGGAGGGAAAAGCGTCGGGAAAATAGATACGGGGCCGTATCCAGCGTTTCCGACGGATATGCAAGCTCCGTTATGCGCATACGCGTGCTGTTTAAGCGGAAAAACTCAAGTAAGAGAACTTGTGTTTGAAAATAGGTTTTCTCACGTTGACGAACTTAAAAAAATGGGCGCGGATATTTACAGGCAAAACGATACCATATTCGTTAGTGGCTCTAACTTATACGGAAACGTCGTTTCGGCAACGGATTTAAGGGCGGGCGCAGGGCTTGCAATCGCAGGGCTTATAGCGCAAGGTCAAACGATAATTACTAATGCGGAAATGATTGATAGGGGATATTACAGGATAGAAAAAACGCTATCTTCTTTGGGCGCAGACATAGTAAGAAGTTACGTTAGACAAGAATAATTTTTTTAACGTTTTTTTCGCCGTTTTCGATAAATTGTCGTCTAAAAAATTGTTTGTGCGACTATGCTTGCATTTTTTAAAATTTACAATAATAAATGCTTTTATTTAAAGCTTGTTTTATTTGTAAAAATAGTGTATAATATTTTAATCGCAGATTAAAATATTGCAAAGATTAACGTCTAAATCGTATTATCGGCAATAACGTTAAATGTGAAAACGATAAAATAATATAAGGAGATTGTATGAAACACAAAAGACTTTTTGCTATTTCAACCGCGCTTGTGTATTTAGTGTTTATGATTTTATGTTTAGCGTACGCTTTTTCGGTTAAACATATAAACAGCGAATATATAATGCAAGCCGATAGCGTAAGGTATGAAAAAGTAGAAAAAATTTTGTCCGATTGCGAAAATAAAAATTTGTGTTTCGTAAATCTCAAAAAAATAAAAAACAAAATAGAAAAGGACGCTTACTTAAAAGTTTTAAAAATAGAAAAAAAGTTTCCTAACAGTATAAACGTTACGGTAGAAGAAAGAAAAGAAATGTTTGAAATAAACGTGGACGGGCAATATTTCGTTTTAGACGAAAATTATTTTGTTTTAGCAAAAAAGTCCGCAAGCGGGAATAACGTTAAATTAGAATTACAAGAAAGCGATTACGATAAAAATTCTTTAAAAATAAAAGGAACTTTTAAGTTAGTGGCTAAGGAAACGGAAAATTGTATAGCTAAAATGCTCGATAATTTTTCGGATTGGAAAAATTTATTAACAAAAATAAAAATAGTTGAAATAGACTCTTCGTCTGATAATTATAGAGTTATTTTTTATACCACGCAAGGTTGTCAAATAGAAATAAGAAAAGCAAAATCTAACGGTGAACAAAAAGTTATGGTTGCGATAGATGCATACAATAAGTTGACCGACTTGCAAAAAACAGATTCTAAAATAATTGCGTTTTACAGTGAAAAAATGGGGCAAGTTACAGCCGATATAGAAAAAATCACTATTGAAAAGGAGAATTCTAATGATTAAGGACGCAGTAGCCGTATTAGATATCGGTTCTTCCAAAGTAACGGTTACGTTGGGGGAACGGGGTGTAAACGGAACGTTCGTAATACACAGCAGTTGCGACGTTGAATACGCCGGTTTTGCCGAAAACGATTTTTCTTTGGACGCAAGCGACGGAATTTATATCGACGAAGCTATAAATACTGCGGTAGAAACCGTAAAAAGAAATTCGGACGTAAAATTTAACAGAATTTACGTAGGCGTTCCCGCGTTTTTTCTACAAACGAGAACGATAAGTCATAGCAATTCTTACGACAAAAAGACCAAAATCAACGCAAACGACGTAAAGCGTTTTATAGAAACGGGTTTAGTTGGCGTTCAAATGGACGGCTATTACAGGATAGATACGAGAGCCGTTTATTACACCCTTTCGGACGGAAGCGTTATAAATAATCCGATAGGGAAAAAATCCGTAAATTTAAGCGGAATATTATCAATAACATTTTGTAAAAGTAACTTTAAAGCGAAAATAGATTCAATTTTAGTAAAACTCGGCGTTTCCAGCGTTTTATACGTTCCGTCGCCACTTAGCGAGTGTCTTTATTTATTTAGCGAAGACAGGCGGAATAATTATAACATTTTAGTAGATGTAGGATTTTCTTCGTCGTGTTTCTGTGTTGTTTATAGAAACGGAATAGTATTTCAAAGTTTGCTTCCGCGCGGAGTAGGCGGTTCGGGAATAAACGCCGTATTTTTTCAAAATTTAGGCTTTGACGATATGGAATACGACGACTCTTTAATCGACGTCGTAGAAGACCTTAAACGAAAAGTTAATTTAGGCTTAAGGGGCGGAGATTACACTATTAATTATAACGGACAAGTTTATCGTTTTTCGGTTGATAGAGTAAACGGTTTAGTAAACGATTTCTTAACCGTTTTGGCAGAAGAAATTTCAGTATGTTTAGATAAATGTTCTTCGTTCTTATCCGTAGGAACGAGAATTAACGTTACGGGCGGAGGAATTTCGTTTATAAGGGGCGCGGTAGAAAGATTGAGAGATTTACTGGATAAAGGGGTAGACGTCGTTTATCCCAACGTTCCCAAATTTAAAAAGCCGAACGAAACTTCCAAATTTGCTTTATTGGATTACGCATTAAAAAAGCATGATTAAAATCGGAGGAATATTATGATTACAATTGCGGAAAAAAATAATAATACCGCTAAAATGATGGTTATAGGCGTTGGCGGAGGTGGAAACAACGCTGTAAACCAAATGATTGCAAAACAAGTGGATACCGTTACTTTCGTTGCGGTAAATACAGATTTACAAGCTTTGCAACAATCGAAAGTAGTAGAAAGCAATAGATTGCAAATAGGAAGAGTAAAAACAGAAGGTCTAGGCGCAGGTAGCGACCCCGAAATAGGAAAATTAGCCGCGGAAGAATCGATAGAAGATATAAGAGAAGTCGTAAAAGGAATGCACCTTGTGTTTGTCGTATGCGGAATGGGCGGTGGTACGGGAACCGGTGCGGCGCCCGTAATTGCCAAAGTCGCAAAAGACAGCGGAGCTTTGGTTGTAGGCGTAGTAACCACTCCGTTTGAGTTCGAAGGCGCGCGTAGACAAGCTAACGCAAAAAAAGGTATAGAAAATTTAGCAAAATACGTAGATTCTATGATAATTATACCTAATAATAAACTTTTGACGGAAATAGCTAAAGACGGGGATTTGTCTATTGTTAAAGCATTTGAAATTGCGGACGACGTTTTAAGACAAGGTATAATGGGAATCTCTAACTTAATAGTCAATCCCGGACTTATAAATTTAGATTTTGCAGATATTAAAGCAGTACTTAAAAATCAAGGACTTGCTCATATGGGTATAGGTAGGGCAAAAGGCGAAAATAAAATTTACGATGCGGTTTGTCAAGCTGTAAGAAGTCCGTTGCTCGAAACGAGTATAGAGGGTGCAAAAGGTTTAATTTTAAATATTTGCGGTGATAGAAATTTATCTTTGGTAGACGTAGGCAACGCAACTAATATAATTAAAGAAGCGCTAGATGAAAACGCAAATATTATTTTCGGTACTTGTATAGACGAAAATTTAAAGGACGAAGTTTTGGTAACGCTTATTGCAACGGGATTTAAAATGAATTCGGATACTCAAAAGCCGAATAAACCTATTCCTACAGAACCGCCCGTAGTTCGTCCTATGCAAAATGTAAATACCGTTTATGGAGAACAAACTCCGTTAAGAGAGCAATCTCAAACTATAAAAGAATATCCTAGATACGAAGAACATTATAATTCTGCAGAAAAAAAGGAAGACCAAGAAGAAAACACTAACGTAAAAACTAAAAAACCGCCTGCTTTTTTAAGAAGGGTATTCGGTAAAAAAGATTGATAAATATAAAATTTTATTTAATAAGATTATTTTTCATTCATTAAAAAACAGTTAAACGTTAAATTATTATTTTAATCCTATTTATAAATTATTAAAAAATTACCCTTTAAGCGAAAGTTTAAGGGGTAAATAAATTTTTATGCTTTTAAACAATTAAATGTTTTATAAGCAATGATAATTTATAAAAAATATATTATTTTAAAAGAAATTTTAGTGTTTTAAAAATTTTCGATATGTATTTTTTTAACATGTTAAATATTGTTATTTATTTAAAAAAATTTGTTTAAAAAATTAGCTACTAAAAGTTTGTAAACTTTTAGTAGCTAAAATTTTTAGAAAATAACTAATTATTTATCAATACATTCCGCCCATTCCGCCGTTTGGATTCATTGGTTGTTCGGGAGCGGGAATATCGGTTACGATGCTTTCCGTGGTAAGCAAGGTAGACGCTATGGAAGAAGCGTTTTGCAATGCAGAACGAGTAACTTTTGTCGGGTCTATAATTCCGCTTTCTACTAAATCGACGTATTCGTTTTTGTAAGCGTCGAAACCGAAATAGGGTTTTTTAGCGTTTAAAATTCTATTGATTATAACCGAATCGTCAAGTCCTGCGTTTTTGGAAATTTGTCTGTTGGGTTCTTCTATCGCTTTAAGAATGATTTGCGCGCCCGTCTTTTCGTCTCCGCTTAAAGTTTTAATAAGCTTTTTAATAGGAGCTACTGCGGAAAGTAGAGCAACTCCGCCACCGGGAACGATACCTTCTTCAACTGCGGCTCTAGTTGCCGCCAAAGCGTCTTCTATACGCAATTTCTTTTCTTTCATTTCAACTTCTGTAGCCGCGCCTACGTTTATAACTGCAACTCCGCCCGAAAGTTTAGCAAGTCTTTCTTGTAATTTTTCTCTATCGTAATCGGAAGTTGTTTCCGCAATTTGATTTTTAATAGAAGCAATACGATTTTTAATGTTTTCGGTTGCGCCTGCGCCGTCAACGATAGTGGTGTTATCCTTATCTACGGTAACTTTGCTAGCTCTACCGAGCATATCAACGGTAACGTCTTTAAGTTCTATTCCCAAATCTTTGGAAATTACTTGACCGCCCGTTAAAATAGCTATATCTTCTAGCATTGCTTTTCTCTTATCTCCGAATGCGGGAGCTTTAACCGCTACGCAGTTGAAAATTCCCTTTAATTTGTTGACGACTAAAGCCGCTAACGCGTCGCCTTCAACGTCTTCGGCAATAATTAAAAGTTTTTGACCTTGTTGTGCCAAAGGTTCGATAATGGGTAAAATTTCTTGAATGGAAGAAATTTTCATATCGGTAATTAAAATGTAAGGATTTTCAAGAACCGCTTCCATTTTGTCGGTGTTAGTTACCATATAAGCGGAAGTATAGCCTCTGTCGAATTGCATACCTTCAACGGTGGTAAGCTCGGTTTTCATGGTTTTACCTTCTTGTAGGGTAATAACGCCGTCTTTACCTACTTTTTCCATAGCGTCGCTAATTAAAGCGCCTACTTCTTCGTCGCCTGCGGAGTTAGAAGCTACTTGCGCAATAGCAGTTTTTCCGTCGATTTTTTTCGAAATAGCTTTTAATTCGTCAACTGCAACTTCAACGGCTTTTTTAATACCTCTCTTTAAAATAACGGGGTTAGCTCCTGCGGCTAAGTTTTTCAAGCCTTCTCTGATAATTGCTTGCGCCAAAACTACTGCGGTAGTAGTACCGTCGCCCGCAACGTCGTTTGTTTTTGTGGAAACTTCTTTAACGAGTTGCGCTCCCATATTTTCAAACGGGTCTTCTAGTTCTATTTCTTTCGCAATCGTAACTCCGTCGTTAGTGATTAGCGGAGCTCCGTATTTTTTATCTAAAACTACGTTTCTACCTTTTGGTCCTAACGTAACTTTAACGGTATCGGCAAGGGTATTAACGCCTTTTTCAAGAGCTTTTCTAGCGTCTTCGCCGTATTTTATTTGTTTAGCCATTTTAATTCCTCCTATTATTCAACGATAGCCAAAATATCACTTTGGCTGATAATTTTAACTTCTTTTCCGTCAAGTTTAAAGTCGCTTCCCGCATATTTGTTGCAAAGAACTACGTCGCCGACTTTAACTTGCATTATAACTTCTTTACCGTCTATAATGCCACCGGGTCCAACGGCAACTACTACGGCGGTTTGTTGCTTTTCTTGCGACGCGCTCGGTAAGAAAAATCCGCTTTTCGTCGTTTCTTCTTTCGTAGTAGGTTCTACCACAACTTTATCGAATAATGGTTTTACAGTCATTTTTATATCCTCCTAGAAAATTAGCACTCTTTTATTTTGTTTGCTAATTTAATTATATACATTAAATCGAAGTTGTCAACGTTTTTTTAATATTTTTTTGTTTTTTTTAAAAAATCGGATAAATAGCGACGATATATCTTATTGATTTAATTTTAAATATATGATATTATAATAGATATATAAAGTCGAAGGCAAAATAAAAAAGGAGTACTATTATGGATAAATGGGAAAAAAGATTTATGGAAATGGCTGAACTCGTTGCCACTTGGTCGAGTTGTTATCAAGAAAACAGACACGTCGGGGCGGTAGTTGTCAGGGATAAAAGGATATTGACTACGGGATACAACGGCGCGCCTTCGGGAATAGAAAGCTGTAAAGATAGGGGAAGTTGTTTAAGAAGGGAAAGAAATATTGCAAGCGGAACAATGCAAGAAGTATGTTACGCCGTACACGCGGAGCAAAACGCTATATGTCAAGCTAGTAAATTAGGAATAAGTTTACAAGACGCGGATTTATATTGTACGCATCAACCTTGCGTAATTTGTTGTAGAATGATAATAAATTCGGGTATAAAGAGAGTATATTATAAGTACGGTTATCCCGACGAGTTTTCGCTTCGCCTTTTTAAAGAAGCGGGAATAGAGCTTATTAAATTCGAGGAGAAATAAAATGAATCCCATAGTTACGATTATAATGGAAAACGGGGACGTAATAAAAGCGGAATTATATCCCGATATTGCGCCCCAAACGGTAAATAATTTTATTTACCTAATCAATAAAGGTTTTTACGACGGTTTAACGTTTCATAGGGTTATAAAAGATTTTATGATACAAGGCGGAGATCCCGCGGGTAACGGAACGGGCGGACCGGGATACAGAATAAAAGGGGAATTTTCTCAAAACGGGCATATAAATAATTTAAAGCACTCAAGAGGAGTTTTATCAATGGCAAGAAGTATGATGCCAAATAGTGCTGGCTCTCAATTTTTTATAATGCATAAAACGAGTCCGCATTTAGACGGGCAATACGCATCTTTCGGAAAAGTTACGGAGGGAATGGAAACGGTTGATAAAATTGCCGACCAAGACACCGATTTTTCCGATAGACCTATAAAAAAATGCGTAATTAAAAAAATGACGGTCGAAACATTTGGAAAGGTATATCCCGAACCTGAAAAATTATAATGAAAAAAAAGTTTATATTGCTAGCGTTATTTTTAACGTTTATCGTATCGGTATTTTGTTCTTGTCTTTCTTCTAAAGACGACGAAACGAATAAAATTACCTTAGAAGTCGGTCAAACGTACGATTTTTATTACGAAGAAAACGCAAATTATTATTCTTCGGATAATCAAATTGCCACGGTAGACGAAAACGGACTTGTAGAAGCGAAAGCTGTTGGTAAATGTATAATTACGGCTAGCAAATACGCAAATTTTAAAAAACTTAATTTAACGGTAGTTGAAAAAAGCGTTCCTACTCCCGATTATTTTATTGTAATAAAAATAGGAGAAACTTATACTTTTAACGCTCAAACTTCGTCTGTTTCGGACGATGAAAGCATTGCTTTTATGGACTTACAGGGCGTAATTACGGGCGTAGGAGTAGGAGTTTGCCGAATTACCTTTACGGAAAACGGAGTTCAAAAAATAATTCAAGTTACCGTCCTTGTCGATTATTACGAAATAACGTATAAATACAATTCTCCTAAAAACGACGGCGTGGTAAAAGTTGCCGTAGGGGAAAAGATGTCCGTTCCAGACGTTTACGTGGAAGACGGATATTTTATCGAATGGTTTATAGACGAAGCTTGTACCGTTTCTTATAATTTTTACGATAAAGTTGAAAATGTTTTTACTATTTACGGTAAAAAATTTAAAGAAGTAAGCGACGGTTTTTTTGGTTTCGACGACTATAAGCCCGACGGAGTAATGGATAGCGAAGAAGAGTTCGTTAGATATTTGGATTATATTTATTTCAATCAAATAGAAACTGACATTTTCGTTCAAATGAATTACGACGAATATTATAGCTATACGAAAGAGCGTTTCACGAAAGTTTTAAGAAGTTCGACGATGCCGTTTGAATCTTTGTCGTATGCTACGAAAACGGTTAGCGGAAAGGAATACGTTGCCGTATTTGTAGAAACGAAATTTCCCAAGACTTTAAAAACTTATAAACCGTCTTCTTATCCCGAGCAAATATATGATATAGAGTTTTCTAAATTAGACAATTTTGTTAGCGTAAGAAGCGAAAATTTTGACGATTTTAAATATAATAAATTAGAAAAAACCATCAGCGTTGAAAACACAAATCAATTATTTTACGCTTTGGAGCATAGGGTAAAACCTATTCCCGTGAAAAATTCGGGCGCAGAGATCGCACTTGAAAAATGTAAAGCCATACTTAGAAGAATTTGCGACGATACTTTAACCGACGTTGAAAAAACAAAAAATATTTATACTTATTTAGTAAAAAACGTCGATTACGTTCTTCCTACTTATAGAAGTAATTCGGACGCAATGGATTACGACGCGTTTTATGTGGAAGGCATTTTAAACAACGGTGCGGGCGTATGCGACGGAATAAGTAAAACTTTTAGCTGTTTAATGAATATGGAAGGAATTCGTTGCGTAAGGACTACCAGCGTAGACCATGCGTGGAACGAAGCTTTTATCAACGGAAAATGGTTTACGATAGACGCAACTCACGGAAACGTTTCGACGACCGACGGAAAAGAACTTTTAGCGTATAATAATTTTATGATAAACGAAACGATAAAAGAGTCTTACGGTTATGCAGACGATTTAAGAACGGAAATAGTAGCCGACGGCGTTTACGATTATTACGCTAACAGTTATTTTACTTATAACGGTACGACTTGCGACTATAATATCGGAAGCAAAGAAGAACTTTCTTATTTGTTTAGAGTTGCAAAGCAAATAGCGTTAGAAAACTCGCAAACGACGTTTTCGGTAAATTTTGTACTGGATTACGATAGCGGTACGGATTATTCGTCGATAGTAAGTTCGGCAAAAAGAAAAGCGGGAATGTTGTTGACGGGAGTAAGCGTTTATTTACTGTCCGAAACGGGGAAACCAAATTTAGTAGTAGTATTTAATTAAACGGAGATAGAATGGATTTTTGTAAATTTATTAAAGATTTCGGAATTAAAGGCGATTTTAGGGGATACAGAACTTTTTCCGGCGGAAACATAAATTCCACTTACGAGCTAACGGTTTTCGACGGTGAAATAAAAATTTTCGTATTGCAAAAGATAAATAAGTACGTATTTAAAAATCCCGAACAAGTAATGAGTAATATTGTTAAAATTACTGATTTTATGCGTGAAAATTACGACGGAGAAGAAACCGTAGACAAAATGGTTTTAAAGTTTTATAAAGACGTAAATACGGGTAAAGCGTACGTTGTGGACGACGACGGAGATTTTTGGCGTTGTTATTCTTTTATAGATAATTCGGTTACTTACGATATTTGCGTAGACAAAGATTTAATTACGGAGGCGGGAAAAGCTTTTGGGAATTTCCAAAAAATGTTAAGAAACTTTCCTGCGGACGCGCTTTACGAAACGATACCTAATTTCCACAATACGGTAAAAAGATTTACTGATTTATTTCATTCTTTAATAGACGACGATTCGGATAGAGCTAAATCGGCGAAAGAAGAATTGACTTATTTAATAGATAATAGGTTTAATGCGGAAAGCTTATGTACTATGCTCGGTAACGACGAAATTCCTTTAAGAGTTACGCATAACGATACGAAATGCAACAACGTGCTTTTTGACATGGATACTGGAAAATCGCTTGCGGTAATAGATTTAGATACAGTAATGCCGGGTCTTGTTGCGTACGACTTCGGGGACGCGGTAAGGAGTATTTGTTCTCTTACCAACGAAGACGAAACGGATTTAGATAAGGTTTGTTTCGATTTAAACAGATTCGAGGCCTTTACAAAAGGCTTTTTATCGCAAGTTAAAGACGTTTTAACCGAAAAAGAGAAAAAATCTTTAACACTCGCGCCGTACGCCATTACTTGCGAATTGTCGTCAAGGTTTTTAGAAGATTATTTAAGGGGCGACAAATATTTCAAAATAAATTATCCTTTGCATAATTTCGATAGGGCAAAATGTCAAATCGCGTTAGCGAAAGATATTGCTAAAAAGCAAGAAAAGATAACGGAGATTATTAAAAAATACGCATAATGTTAGAACAAATTAAATCACCGCAAGACTTAAAGGCTTTGCCCGTTTCCAAATTAGAAGAATTGTGCGGTGAAATTCGTGAAAAAATAATAAACGTAGTAGAAAAAAACGGGGGACATTTATCTGCTAATTTGGGTTCGGTAGAGCTAATAGTCGCCCTATATTACGTTTTTGATTTTCCGAGAGATAAAATAGTATTCGACGTGGGGCATCAGTCTTATACTTATAAAATTTTAACCGAAAGATACGAATTATTCGAAACTATAAGAAAAGAAAACGGCTTAAGCGGGTTTCCTAATATTTTCGAAAGCGTTTACGATTGTTATTCAAGCGGACACGCGGGTTCTTCCATATCGGCGGGGCTCGGGTATTGCTACGCTCGAGATAGGCAAAAACAAGATTATTACGTTATATCGTTTATCGGGGACGGAGCTTTGGTAAACGGAGTTGCGTTAGAAGGACTTATAAATAATTCCGAAAAACCCGAAAAATTTTTGGTATTACTCAACGATAACGGAATGTCTATAAGTAAAAACACAAGCGGACTTTATAGGGCTTTAACGTCTTTAAGCAGAAATAAAACTTATTCAAAAACGATGAAAAAAGCCGATAATAAAATAGGAAAAACGTTTTTCGGAAAATTTCTTAAAAGAATTAAAAGCTTTATTAAGCGTATTTTTTCGCCGTTTGCGAGTTTAGAATTGTTAGGAATAAGGTATACAGGCGTTTACGACGGAAATAACGTAAAACAAACAGTCAGACTTTTAAAGGATATAAAAAATTCACAAAGAATAAACTTACTTCACGTTAAAACCGTTAAAGGCAAGGGACTTAAAAAAAGCGAAAACGATTCTGAAAAATATCACGGAATAGGCAAGCATTTTACTTCTAGCGTCAATTCGTTTTCTTGCGCTTTGGGCGAAACTTTAACCGAAATGGCAAAAGACAAAAATTTTGTTGCGATTTCAGCAGGAATGTTAGACGGTACGGGATTAAAAACGCTTAAAGAAAATTATCCCGAAATTGTTTTAGATGTCGGCATTTGCGAAGAACACGCTTTAACACTTGCTTCGGGTATCGCGCTTGGCGGAATTAAGCCGTATTGCGCAATTTATTCAACGTTTTTACAACGCGCTTACGACCAAATGGTTATAGACGTTTGCTTGCAAAATTTACCTATTTGCGTTTGTATAGATAGGGCGGGACTCGTCGGCGCGGACGGTCAAACTCATCAAGGCGTGTTTGACGTATCGTACTTGTCGCATATACCAAACTTAACGGTTTTAGCCCCTAAGGACGTAGCGGAATTTAAAAGTATGTTAAAATTTTCTTACGACTTTAAAACACCGCTTGCAATTCGTTATTGTAACGGTAAAATAGAAGATTTCGCTTGCCACGACGAATTTTCTTTAAAATGGGAAAAAACTTTTGAAACACCTTCGGCAAAATTAACTATTTTAGCCGTAGGATATAGAATGAACAAATTAGCATTAACTTTTGCCGAAAGCTCGAATTTCGGCGTAAACGTAATAAATGCAAGAGTTATAAAGCCCTTAGATACTCAAATTCTTAACGATATTTCAACCCCTATTATCACGCTGGAAGAAAACGTGGTAAACGGTGGATTCGGACAATCGGTTTTGAATTATTATAATTTAATTGACAAAAATATTAAAGTTTTAAATCTTGGAATTAAAGACGAATTCGTTAAACAAGCTTCCGTTGAAAGACAGTTGGAAATAAACGGATTAGATATAAAAAATTTAAAAATTCAAGCGAAAAAGTTGATAAATTAAATATGATAATAAAATTACACGACGGCTGAATTTTCAGTCGTCGTGTAAAATGCATTAAATAAATTAAAATGGATTATAAATAAAATCTTCTTTGTTTAAAGTTTTTAACCCAAGCTTTCGTGTAGGCTTCAAGCTCGTCAAGGGTAGTTGCCGAGTAACCCCTACAACACTTAACGTATTCGCAAAGTAGACCTTCTATAAAAATATTTATTTCCATATCTAAGTAGTTTTTATTTTTTAAATCTTTATTTTGGTTGCATAATTCTAAAAATTTGTTAGACACGATAGAAGTTAATTTTTTTGCAGTAAAAATAAAATCGTTAGAATTACAAAGTTGTTTGTAATTTTCGTTATTTTGCTTAATGTAGCTAAACATTATATCTATAAATTGTTCTACGTTGGTCGGACTTAAAAGAGTAGAATTGTCAAAAAATACGTCTATAAGTTCGTTTTCGTAGTCTTCCGCCACGCCGTATATGTCGTTGTAGTGGGAATAAAAAGACCCCCTGCTTATTTCGGCTCTTTTACAAAGTTCGCTAACGGTAATTAAACTTAGTTCTTTTTTTTCTGCAAGCATTTGCGCAAATACTTTTTTTATGGTTTTTCTGGTTTTTTTAGAAGAATTATTCAAGTTTTTTGCTTTCATTATTACTCCTTAAATCGACAAATTTATTTACATTGTTTAAATTTTTACACCAAAATAATGCTTGTACTTGTTTTATTTTGTTATGGACAGTATAATGTATAATATAAAAAAAGTCAACAATGTTTACCTTTTGACGTTTCGGAGGAATTTACTAATGAAAAAATACTACGTTCTACATAACCCGCTGGCAGGAAACGGAAATAAAGACGAATCCTATAAAACACTAAAATTGTTTACCGAAAACGAAACCGAATTTTTAGAAATTACTAATTTATCGGGGTATAAAAAATTATTTGAAAGTATGCGTCCGCAAGACGTTTTGGTAATTTGCGGTGGGGACGGGACTTTAAACAGGTTTGTAAACGACGTGCCGTATTTGCCCGAAAACGATATTTTATACTATCCTACGGGAAGCGGAAACGATTTTTGGCGTGATTTGGCAGGAAAAGTAACAGAAGGCGAACCGTATAAAATAAACGAATATTTAGTAGATTTACCGTCGGTAGAGGTAAACGGCGTTAAAAGATATTTTTTAAATAACGTCGGCTACGGAATAGACGGATATTGTTGCGAAGTAGGAGATAAACTAAAACTCAAAAATCCCGATAAAAAAGTAAACTATACCGCTATTGCAATTAAAGGATTACTTTTTGACTTTAAAACCGTAAACGCAGAAATAACGGTAGACGGAGTACAATATAATTTCGACCACGTTTGGCTTGCTCCCACTATGAACGGTAAATTTTACGGCGGTGGAATGATTCCTACGCCTAATCAAGATAGGCTTAACGCAAACGGAGAATTGTCCGTTATGGTTATGAAGGGTAGAAGTAAAATAAAAACGCTTATGATTTTCCCTAAAATTTTTAAAGGCGAACACGTTAAATACAAAAAGGCCGTTACAATTTTAACGGGAAAAGATATTTTAGTTAAATTCGATAAGCCTACCGCGTTGCAAATAGACGGAGAAACGGTTTTAGGCGTAACGGAATATCACGCCGTATCAGGTAAAATTGCGGAAGTTAAGCGTGAAGTCGCATAAACGAAACGACTTACTTTTAAAATTTAAATTTGTACTATATCTAAAGGAGAAATATATATGTTTGAATTTAAAAAATTGTGTAACGAGTTCGAAAGATTGTCGGCTGTTGAAAGAGAACTTATATTAACCGAAAATTCAGTAAAAATATTCGCTAAATTGCGTTTAAGCGGAGAAAACGGAAAGGATTCCGCTCAAATACTTGCTTGCTTTTTAATTGCGTCCATCGTATCCGACGGAAAAGTAAACGAACAAGAATATATTTTAATGTATCCTGCTTTATGTAAAGTTTTCGGAACGAATTTCGATTTTAATCAAGTAAAAGAAATGGTTGAAAAAAACGTAAAAGACACTAAGGCGGTTGTAGATTTCACTAAAGAAATGTTAGAGCTTTTAGCTTCTTCCGACGAAAGTTTAAGAGAAGATTTAATAGTTTTGTGTTTATGTATCGTTACCATAGACGGTAAAGTATCTTTTAAAGAAAGAAGATATATTAAAAAACTATTAAAATAAAAATTATTACTTAAAATGTTTAAACTCACTTTTTGACTTGATTTGAATTAACATAAGTTGTATAATATGCTTATGCAATATACAATATAATTATTAAATAAATAAAATATAAGGAGTTGTTATGAAATATCAAGCTCATAGAGGCGTTCAAAAAGAGTATCCCGAAAATACCATGATTGCTTTTAAAAAAGCGGTAGAGCAGGGATATGATATAATTGAGTTAGACCCCGCCGTTACGAAAGACGGGGTATTTGTTTTACTGCACGACGGTGAAATAAACAGGACGGCAAGAGATAAAAACGGAAATGCTCCGAAAGAGCAAATAAAGTTGTCAGATATAACTTACAAACAAGCCGAAGAATACGAATACGGCAGTTGGTTCGATGAAAAATTTAAGGGTGAGTCTTTACCTCTTTTTAAAGACGTTTTAAAATTTTCCGTAGATAACGGAATAAGGCTTAAAGTAGATTGTAAATACGAATATTTCAGTCCTGAAAATCAAAAAGCGTTTTTTGATACGTTCGATTACGATTGCCATAATATAACTTTTAACTGTACGAACGAAGAAAGGGCAAAAGAACTTGTTAATCGTTTTAAAGCTTGTTCCATCGCATTTGACGGAGTTGCCGACGAAAAAAAATTGATGAGTTATAAAAACGCCGTCGGGGATAACGATTTAGAGATTTGGATGCCGATAAAGTCGGAGTTGACAAGTTGGTGGCAAGGTGATTTTTTAACAAAGGAAAACGTTAAAACGGTAGAAAAATACGCTAAATTATGCGTATGGATATTAGAAGACGAAAAGCAACTTGAAAAAGTAACTGAAATATGCACCCCTTACGCAATAGAAACGACGGGTGGAATTAAACCGAAAAAATGAGTACCATAGTAGAATATATAGATAAAAATAAAAATTATCCGCAATTTTTTGAATGTATAAAAAATAAGAAAATATCTGTTGTAAGCGATTTTAATACAAATAAATTCGCATTGGATTTTATAAAAAAATGTTCTCTTTATGCAAAGGAAATAATAGAGATATGTTTTGACGATAAAGATTTAATTCCCGACGAAAACGTTTGTAACACGGTAAAAGAAAAATCGAAAGACGTTGACTATATTCTCGCCGTAGGAAGCGGTTCTTTAAACGACGTTTGTAAATACGTTTCCACAAAACTTAACTCTTTTTGCGCGGTTTTACCTACGGCTTGTTCTATGGACGGCTACGTTTCTAAGGGTTCGGCTTTAATGGAAAATGGATTTAAGGTTACGGAAAACGTTAATCCGCCTAAATACGTTTTAATAAATGCGGATGTATTATTAACTGCTCCGCAGATTATGACGGCCGCAGGATTTGGGGATATTATAGGTAAATATACTTGTTTGACCGATTGGAAACTATCTAATATTTTAAACGGAGAGCCTATTAACGAAAAGGCTTTTTCTTTAATGGAACAAGCAAGAAAAGAGTGTGTGGATAGTTTTGACGAACTTTTAAAAAAGGATAAAAACGCAATATTAAAGCTAATGAACGCGCTTTTAACCGCGGGATTTTCTATGGCGATTTGCGGAAATTCAAGACCTGCAAGCGGTAGCGAACATCACATTTCGCATTATTTGGAAATGGATTTTATCCGTAACGGCAAACGTGTTCCTCCGCATGGGGTAAAAGTTGCAATCGGCACGCTTATTTCCATTGAAATATATAATTTTATCAAGGACAACGAAATAAAATTCGATAAATGCGAAAAAGTTTACGAATTGTGTAACGGGCTTCCTAAAGTGGAAACACTTAAAGAAATGCTTAAAAAAATAGGTTGCCCCACAAGATTTTCCGAAATAGGAGTTAGTAAAGAGCTTTTTGACGAAACAATAAAAAACGCTTATTTAGTCAGGGATAGGTTTACCGTTTTAACGCTTGTAAATAAATTAAATATTGTAGATAAACTTATTCCTATATTAGAAGAAAAATATTTATAATAAAAATATTTTAAACTTTTAGATGACTGTAAAATATAAAATTAGCGAGCTTTGCGTTTTGCAAAGCTCGCTTAAATTGGTGTCGAGAATGAGACTTGAACTCACATGGATAATCCATACGCCCCTCAAACGTACGCGTCTACCGATTCCGCCATCCCGACAAGACTTTAATTATTATACTTTTAAACTTATTTTTTGTCAAGAAAAAATTGTAAGTAATTGATAAAAAAAAATAAATGTGGTAATATATAAGTTAGTCAAGAATAATACTAACCATAGTATTGCTTTTTTATTTTTGTATTTTATTAAAACGTTAAACTCGCATTAGTCAAAAAGTCGTAATTTAATCGGCATATTTTAAGACGTTAAACAGGGGGTAAAATGGAAGAAGAAAATAAAGATCAACAACCTTTTGAACAAAACGGCGAAAATTTAGAAGAAAATAAATCTTCCGCCGAAAATTCTTCGGTAGAAAATATTGCTAATGGCAAAGACTTGTTCGGTTTTGACGATAAAAAGCAAAATAACGAAGTAGTCGTTATTTATGAACAGCCTGAAAGTAGTTTTAAAGACAAAAAAAATAACGACAAAAAAATTGCTCTTATATTTTCGCTAATAGGTTTATTGTTTTCCGTTTTTTTCAGCGGAGCAATTTTTAGTATCGTAGGATTTATTTTATCTATATGTAAAATTAAGCATGATAAAAAAAGTTCTCTTTTAAAATGGGCTTTAATTATTTCTATTTGCGGAATGATAATATATGGTTGCCTTACCGTGGCTTCTAGCGTTCTTTAATATTTTCGCAGATAAAATAACGGCTTAAATAACAAAATTAGTATTTTTTTATATTTAGCAAAATATATTCATATTTTTTCTTTAAAAACTCAAAATAGTTATAGGAGAAAAATGGATAAAAAAGGAGAATTACTGCTTAGTTATATAAACGGCATATGTAAGGCAGGCGAATACAAAATAATAAATTCGGGAGAAATAACGCTTTACAGTCCGCAACTTTTCCCCGATAAAGAAAGCGTGAGAAAAGCAATAAAACAGCTTGACGACGAAGAATATATAATAGTTAAATTTTACGACGGGGAGCAGTATTGTTTATGTTCTACCATAAAGGGAAAAGAATATTTTGACAATCAAAGATTGTATAAAAAAACGTTAAAAAAAGATAAAAGAATAGTTTTTTTTGCGTCGGTTCTAGGTAGTTTTTTAGGTTCTTTAATAACTCTATTCATTTTTTTGTTAGTAAAATAATATGTTAAACAAAAAAGAAAACGCCGTTATGGGGTACCTATACTCAAAATGTAAATCAAGTGGCGATTGTTTGGTGTCCGAGCAAGAAATTATAGTTGCGTTATCTCACAAATTAAAATTTAACGAAAAAACTTTAAATTCCACGCTAGAATCTTTAAGGTTGGACGGTTATATAGATTTAATTTATTCCGACAGAAAAGGAGAAAGAGTAATAGTCGTATCGCTTTTAAGTAAAGGTGCGTCTTATCCGAGAGAGAAAATTCAGCGGACAAGGCAACTACGGTTTAAAATAACTTGGGCGGTTATAGGCGCGCTAGTTTCGTTCGTGTTGGGAAGAATTTTGATATACGTTTTTAAATAATCTAAAATTAGGAAGAATTTGTTATAATTTTAAATAATTTTGCACAAGAAAAAAAATTTTAAAATACTTTTTAATATTATGAAAGAATTTATTTTACACAGTAAATTTGCCCCTACGGGCGACCAACCAAAGGCGATAGAAACGCTTACGGAAGGTTTAAAAGACGGATTAAGAGCGCAGGTTTTACTAGGCGTTACGGGGAGCGGTAAAACGTTTACCATGGCTAACGTTATAAAAAACGTAAACAGACCTGCGTTAGTTCTTGCGCACAACAAAACTTTGGCTGCGCAGTTGTGTAACGAATTTAGGGAGTTTTTTCCCGAAAATAAAGTTGAATATTTCGTATCTTACTACGATTATTATCAACCCGAATCGTATATTCCGCAGTCCGATACGTATATCGAAAAAGATATGTCTATAAACGACGAAATAGATAAACTTCGCCATAGCGCGACTTCGGCGTTGGCGGAGCGTAGGGACGTAATAGTAGTATCTTCCGTTTCGTGCATATACGGTTTAGGCGCGCCGGAAGAATATTTTAAGCTTGCCATAGAATTATACGTCGGGGACGAGATAGGTATGGACAAGCTTATTTCTCGTTTAATAGAAAATCAATACGAGAGAAACGACGTAGATTTCAGGCGTTCTACTTTTAGAGTAAAAGGGGACGTAATAGACGTAATACTTGCCCAAGACAGCGAAAGGGTTATAAGAATAGAGTTTTTCGGCGACGAAATAGATAGAATTAGCGAAGTAGATTACGTTACGGGTAAAACGATAAACGTTTTAAAAAGAGTAGTAATTTATCCTGCAAGTCATTACGCGGTAGAAAGTGAAAAAATGAAAAACGCTTTAAAAAACATTAAAGCGGATATGGAAAAAGAAGTGGCGGACTTTAAAAATCAAGGCAAGCTATTAGAAGCCGAAAGGTTAGCTCAAAGGACTTCTTACGATATGGAAATGATGAACGAAATAGGGTATTGTAGCGGAATAGAAAATTATTCGCGTTACTTCGACGGAAGAAGCGTAGGACAACCGCCCTTTACCTTGCTCGATTATTTCCCCGACGATTTTGTACTGTTTATCGACGAAAGCCATATGACCATTCCGCAAATAAGGGCGATGTACAACGGGGACAGGGCTAGAAAAGATAACCTTGTCGGTTACGGATTTAGGTTAAAATCGGCTTACGACAATCGTCCGCTTACGTTTTCGGAGTTCGACCAAAGGGTTGGGCAAATGATATGTATAAGCGCAACTCCCGCCGATTACGAATTAAATATTGCGGGGCAAGTTGCCGAACAGGTAATTCGTCCTACTGGACTGGTAGATCCGATTATACAAGTAAGACCGAGTAAAAATCAAATAGACGATTTAACGGACGAAATAAAAAAAGTTACTTCGAGAAAAGCTAGAACGCTCGTTACCACTTTAACCAAAAAAATGGCGGAAAAACTTACCGATTATTTAAAAGAACGCGGTATAAAAGTAAGGTATATGCACAGCGAAATAGACACTTTGGAGCGTATAGATATAATCAACGAGTTAAGGCGCGGAGATATAGACGTATTAGTCGGAATAAACTTATTAAGAGAAGGTTTGGACTTGCCCGAAGTAGAATTAGTCGCTATAATAGACGCCGACAAAGAAGGGTTTTTAAGGAGCGCGACTTCTTTAATCCAAACGGTGGGAAGGGTTGCAAGAAATTCCAACGGATATTGCATAATGTACGCGGATAACGTTACGGGAAGTATGCAAAAAGCAATAGACGAAACGGAAAGAAGACGGAAAATTCAGCTAAAATACAATCAAGAAAACGGCATAATACCGAAAACTATAATAAAAGACGTAGTAAATACGTTAGATTTAAACGCTAAAAAGAAAAAGTCGGAAGAAATATCTTTAAAGGATATTCCCGACGAAATAGAAAAACTAACGGCTATAATGAAAGTACATTCTGCAAATTTAGAGTTTGAAAAATGTATAGAAATAAGACAAACTATAGCCGACCTTAAAAAGAAATTGCGGAGCAGATGATGGACGAAATTATCATAGAAGGAGCAAGAGAGAACAACTTAAAAAACGTCAATTTAAAAATTCCGAGAGATAAATTAGTAGTGTTTACGGGGGTATCGGGAAGCGGAAAAAGCACGCTTGCGTTCGACACTATTTTTGCCGAAGGTCAAAGGCGTTACGTAGAAAGTTTGTCTAGTTACGCTCGTCAGTTTTTAGGGCAATTTCAAAAACCCGACGTAGACAAAATAGAAGGCTTATCGCCCGCTATTGCGATAGACCAAAAAACGACTAACAACAATCCGCGTTCAACGGTAGGAACGGTTACGGAAATATACGATTATTTAAGGCTTTTATACGCCCGTAGCGGAACTCCTTATTGCTATAAATGCGGAAGAAAAATAGAAAGACAGTCGGTTGACGATATAGTAGACAAAGTTTTAAAATTAGAACAAGGCAGTAAAATTATAATAAAATCGCCCGTTGTAAGGGGTAGAAAAGGCGAATTTACAAAACAACTTATAGGGTATAGAAAAAGCGGATTCGTAAGGGTTGAAATAGACGGAATAACATACGATTTATCTGAAGAAATAAAGCTAGACAAAAACGTCAAACACGACGTAAGCGTCGTAGTAGACAGGCTTGTCGTAAAGGACGGGATTGAAAAAAGACTGTCTGCGTCCGTAGAAACGGCATTAAAGCTTGCGGACGGTTTAGTCGTTGTTTCCGTAAATTCGGAAGACTATTTGTATTCTACTAAATACGCTTGCCCCGATTGCGATATAAACATAGAAGAATTAGAACCAAGACTATTTTCGTTTAACAATCCGTCGGGCGCGTGTCCCGCTTGTAAAGGGCTAGGGTATACTTCGGTCGTTTCAAGAGATAAAATCGTAAAGGACGGAAGTAAAAGTTTAAATCAAGGCGCGTTGTCGGTAACGGGATGGAATATAGATACGGGCAAATTCGTTCAAGCGTATTTCGTGGCGTTGTCTAAAAAATACGGTTTCAGTATGGATACGCCCGTAAAAGATTTACCAAAACACGTTTTAGACGTTTTATTGTACGGTACTAACGGGGAAGAATTAGATATTTCTTATAATTCGCGTACGTTTTCGGGAAGTTATAAATCGGCGTTCGAAGGGGTAATTCCCAATTTAGAGCGTCGTTATAGAGAAACTACCAGCGATTACGCCAAAGGCGAAATAGAAAAAGTTATGGAGCTTTGCAAATGCAACGTTTGTAACGGGAAAAGACTTAAAAAGGAAGCGTTAGCCGTTAAAATAGGCGATAAAGATATTATGAGCCTATGCGATATGTCAGCTTTGGATATTTATACTTACGTAGAAAACGTTAAGCTCGAAAATACGAAAGCAAAAATTGCCGAACCTATTTTAAAAGAAGTAAAAACAAGGCTTAAATTTTTAACAGACGTCGGTTTGGATTATTTAACGCTTTCTAGGTCGGCTTCTACTTTATCGGGCGGAGAAGCGCAAAGAATAAGGCTTGCAACGCAAATAGGTAGCGGACTTACTGGAGTACTTTATATTTTAGACGAGCCGAGTATCGGCTTACATCAACGCGATAACGAAAAACTCATCGCGACAATGAAAAAGTTAAGGGATTTAGGTAATACTTTAATCGTGGTAGAACACGATGAAGATACTATGAAATCGGCGGACTATATCGTAGACGTAGGTCGCGGAGCGGGCGTTTTCGGCGGAGAAATCGTAGCGACGGGTACTTGGCAAGAAATTGCGAAAAACAAAAATTCTTTAACGGGCGATTATTTGTCGGGGAGAAAGAGTATTGTTGTTCCCGAAACGAGAAGACAGTCCGACGGACGCTTTTTAACGGTAAAAGGCGCAAGGCAAAACAATTTAAAAAATATAGACGTGTCTTTTCCCGTAGGCTTGTTTACCGCCGTAACGGGAGTGTCCGGTAGCGGTAAAAGTTCGCTTATTAACGAAATAGTATATCCGTATCTTGCTAACAGGCTCAATAAAGCTTCCGAACGCGAAGGCGATTGCGATAAAATAGAAGGGTTAGAATATTTTGATAAAGTAATAAATATCGACCAATCTCCCATAGGAAGAACGCCGAGAAGTAACCCCGCAACGTATACGGGTGTGTTTACGTTTATAAGGGAATTGTTTGCTTCTTCTACGGACGCGAAAGAAAGGGGGTTTACTCAAGGTAGATTTTCGTTTAACGTGTCGGGCGGACGGTGTGAAAACTGTTCGGGCGACGGGATAATTAAAATAGAAATGAGTTTTCTTCCCGACGTTTACGTTCCTTGCGAAGTTTGCAAAGGCAAGCGTTTTAATAGGGAAACTTTGGCTGTAAAGTATAAAGGAAAAAGCATTTACGACGTTTTAGAAATGACCGTAGACGAAGCGGTAGAATTTTTTGCAAACGTTCCTAGAATTTATAATAAAATCAAATGCTTGAAAGAAGTAGGTTTAGGATATATAAAATTAGGGCAAAATTCCACTACTTTATCGGGCGGAGAAGCGCAAAGGGTAAAGCTTGCAACGGAGCTGTCTAAACGCAGTACGGGTAAAACCGTGTATATTTTAGACGAACCTACTACGGGACTTCATACGGACGACGTAGCTAAAATTTTAAAAATTTTGCAAAGGTTTGTCGATAAAGGAAATACGGTAATAGTAATAGAACATAATTTAGACGTAATTAAGGTTGCCGATTATATAATAGATTTAGGCTACGAAGGCGGAGATAAAGGCGGAACGATTATAGCGAAAGGAACGCCCGAGCAAGTTGCGATGCAAGAAAAAAGCTATACGGGTCAATTTTTAAAAAAGATTTTAAATAAGGAGAATGACAATGGATAAACCCTTAACAAAAAAACAAATTAAGGCTATTGAAGAGAAAAAGATTCGCGAAAAAATGGGTGAAAAAGCTTATGCTCAAAAGCAAGTTTCAAGAAAAACGGAACTTATTGCAATGTATAATTTCGTAACTATGTTTTTACTTATCGGAATGGGCGTTGCGTGTTTAATGTTTTTAGCTTTTTACGTTTTAATTCCTAAAATTTATAATTTAGTTTGTTTAATTTTGTTTTCGGTGCTATTCGTTGCTAGTATCGTTTGCTTTATTTTGTGGAAATGTTATTTTGGTAGGAAAATGAAAAGCGATATAGAAGAAAATAAAAAAATCATCAAAGAATTAACCGCTAAGGAAAACGAAAAGCAGTTAAAAATAGCCGAACAATTAAAACGTCAGAGAAAAGACGTGATTTAGCAAAAAATCGCCTTGAAAAAGGCGATTTTTTAATTATTTCGTTTTTTTTAATATTTTTAGTAATTTATATATAAATAATAGTCGGTAAGTAATTGACAAAAAAAGGTTATTTTGTTAAAATTTAATTTGTATTGAAAATAGTGGGCTTATGCCTAGAATGGGAGATAAAAATGTATAAATCGACGCTTTACCGCACGCAAACAAACGACCAATTATCCGAAAATGATATGGATAAACAAGTAAAAGTAGCGGGTTGGGTTGAAAATATCAGGGACCACGGCGGAGTTTCCTTTATTGATTTAAGGGACGCTTACGGCGTATTACAAGTTGTTCTTCGTAATACCGATTTACTTAAAGGTATTAAAAAAGAAGATTGTATTTCGGTTAGCGGAATAATCGAAAAAAGGGATGCGGAAACGTATAACCCGAAAATCGCTACGGGAACTATCGAATTAGACGCAAAAGAAATAACCGTTTTAGGCGAAGTAACGGAAGCTCTTCCTTTTGAAATCGCTACCAGCGACAACGTAAACGAAGAAGTAAGATTAAAATATAGATTTTTAGATTTAAGAAATAAAAAACATCACGACAATATCATTTTCCGTAGCAAAGTTATTTCTTTTTTAAGAAATAAAATGACGCAAATGGGCTTTACGGAAATACAAACGCCCATTCTTTCGGCATCTTCTCCGGAAGGCGCAAGGGACTACATTGTTCCTTCACGTAAACATAAGGGTAAATTTTACGCGCTTCCGCAAGCTCCGCAAATTTATAAACAACTTTTAATGGTTTCGGGCTTCGATAAATATTTCCAAGTCGCGCCGTGTTTTAGGGACGAAGACGCTAGGGCAGATCGTTCTCCCGGCGAATTTTATCAATTAGACTTTGAAATGTCTTTCGCGACCCAAGAAGACGTATTTGCTGTCGGACAAGAAGTTTTAACCGCGGTATTCAGTAAATTCGCGCCCGAAGGGGCAACCGTTACGCAAGCTCCTTATCCCATAATAAGCTATAAAGAAGCTATGCTTTCTTTCGGTTCGGATAAACCCGATTTAAGAAATCCTTTAAGAATTATCGACTTAACGGAATTCTTCTCTCGTTGTACGTTCGGTGCATTTAAAAATAAAACGGTAAGAGCTATAAAAGTTGCCAAAAGCGAAAAAATGACCAAAGGATTTTTCGAAAAAATGTTATCCTTTGCTCAAAGTATCGGAATGGGCGGATTAGGTTACTTAGAAGTATTAGAAGATTTATCCTATAAAGGACCTATCGACAAGTTTATTCCAGACGACCTTAAAGTAGAGCTAAGAAATTTAGCTTCTTTATCGGTTGGCGACGTAATATTCTTTATTGCGGATAATAAAGATAAAGCTCCTATTTTAGCGGGACAAATAAGAAACGAATTAGGTAGAAGGCTCGATTTATACGAAAAGAACGCTTATCGTTTTTGTTTCGTAAACGATTTTCCTATGTACGAAATAGACGAAGAAACGGGGAAAATAGGTTTTACACACAATCCGTTCTCTATGCCACAAGGCGGGTTAAAAGCTTTAACCGAAAAAGACCCGCTTGATATTTTCGCGTATCAATACGATATAGTATGTAACGGAATAGAGTTATCTTCGGGCGCGGTAAGAAATCACGATTTAAAAACCATGGTAAAAGCGTTTGAAATCGCAGGTTACGGGGAAGACGTATTAAAGGCAAAATTCGGTTCGCTTTATAACGCGTTTAAGTTCGGCGCTCCGCCACACGCAGGTATGGCTCCCGGAATCGACAGAATGTTAATGATTTTAAGAAACGAAGAAAACATTAGAGAAATTATTGCATTCCCCATGAATTCCAACGCGCAAGATTTATTGTTAGGCGCGCCTAACGACGTTACGGAATTACAGTTAAGAGAAGCTCATATAAAAATAAGACAATAAAAATTTCGGGCAAAAAGCGAAAGCTTTTTGCTTGATTTTAATAAGGAAAAATATGGTTAAAAAAGAAGAAATAATAACTTTAAGCAAGCTTGCAAAGCTAAAATTTACCGATGAAGAAATAGAGCATTTCACAAAAGAAATGGACGAAATTATAGATTTTGCAAACCGTATTAACGCTATGAGTTCTACGGGGGAAGAAGTAATAGATAAAGTTGTTCCCCTAGAACAGTTAAGGGACGACGTAGTCGTAGAAAGTTTACCGCAAGAAGTAATTACTTCTAACGTAGAATCCATCGACGGATTTTTTCCCGTTAAAAGGAGCAACGCAAAAAGATGAAAGACGTAATTTTTTATTTGTCGGAGTTATTGCATAGCGGAAAAATAACTTCTAGGGAACTTACCGAAAAATATATAGAACAAATTAAAAAAGATAACCCTAATTTAAACGCGTACGTTCGCTATACGTTCGAAGAAGCTTTAAAACAAGCCGATTACGCCGACGAACTTTTAAAATCGGGTAAAGCAAGCGTTTTAACGGGAATTCCCATGACGCTTAAAGACAACATTTGCACAAACGGACTGGAAACGACGTGTTGTTCTAAAATTTTAAAGGGATACGTTCCGTTTTACGACGCTACCGTTTGGAAAAAATTAAAAGAGCAAGGCGCGGTATTGCTCGGAAAAACTAATATGGACGAGTTTGCAATGGGTTCTACTTGCGAGTCTTCTTGTTACGGCACGGCGTTAAACCCCAGAGATTTAACGAAAGTTCCGGGCGGAAGTTCGGGCGGAGTTGCAAGCGCGGTTTGCGCTAATTTAGCGGGATACGGACTTGGTTCTGATACGGGCGGAAGTATAAGACAACCTGCAAGTTTTTGCGGAATAGTCGGCTTAAAGCCCACTTACGGGGCAGTTTCTCGTTACGGACTTATCGCGTACGGTTCTTCTTTGGATCAAATAGGACCGCTTTGTTACAGCGTTAAAGATTGTGCCGTGGTATTCGACGCGATTAAGGGAAAGGACGAACACGACTCTACGTCTATAAATAGTTCTAACGACACGATTTACGATAAATTAGGAAAAGACGTTAAAGGACTTAAAGTCGGCGTGGTTAAAGAATATTTTGACGGATTAGACGAAGAAATTGCTTTACCTATTAAAAACGCCATAGAATTTTATAAACAAAACGGCGCGGAAATCGTAGATATTTCTTTGCCTACGTTGCAAATTTCGTTGCCCGTATACTACATTATCGCGTGCGCGGAAGCTTCTTCCAACCTTGGTAGGTACGACGGAATAAGATACGGTTTTAAAGCCGAAAACTATTTAACCGTCGACGATATGATAAAGGAAACGAGAACGCAAGGCTTCGGGAAAGAAGTTAAGAGAAGAATAATGCTCGGAACTTACGTTTTAAGTTCGGGGTATTACGACGCTTATTATAAAAAAGCAAGAAGTTTAAGGGTTAAAATCAAACAAGACTTCGAAAACGCGTTTTCTAAATGCGATTGTATAATCGCGCCTACCGCGCCGAATACTGCTTTCCCGTTAAATTATGCGGGTAGTAACGTTATACAAATGTATTTGTCGGATATTTATACCGTTCCGATAAACGTGGCGGGCGTACCTTCCGTAAGTCTTCCTTGCGGAAAAGATAAAAACGGAATGCCTATCGGTATGCAAATTATAGGCAATACTCTTCAAGAAGAAAAAATCCTAAATACGGCTTATTTCTTCGAACAAAATTACGATTGCGGGGTAGAAAGTTTAGACAAGGGGGTAAAGTTATGAAATACGAAATAGTATCGGGACTTGAAACTCACGTTGAACTTGCTACTAAAACCAAAATATTTTGCGGTTGCACTACGGCGTTCGGCGGAAGTCCGAATACGCATTGTTGTCCCGTATGTACGGGTATGCCGGGGACTTTGCCCATTTTAAATAAACAAGTTGTAAAATACGCGATAAGGGCAGGACTTGCAACGCATTGTAAAATCAACCTTATTACGAGAATGGATAGAAAAAATTATACCTATCCTGATTTACCCAAAGCTTATCAGATATCTCAGTTTGACAAACCTGTTTGCGAACACGGTTACGTTACGCTTTCTAGCGGTAAAAAAATAGGAATAACCAGAATTCATATAGAAGAAGACGCAGGTAAACTCGTACACGAAGGCGGTTATACGTTCGTAGATTATAATAGGGGCGGAGTTCCTTTAATCGAAATAGTATCCGAACCAGATATTTCTTCTTGGGACGAAGCAAAAGAATATATAGAAAAAATTCAGCTTATAATGCGTTATATAGGCGTTTCGGATTGTAAAATGCAAGAAGGTTCTATTAGAGCGGACGTAAATATTTCGCTAAGAGAATTCGGGCAAACGACTTTCGGAACGAGAACTGAAATTAAAAATATGAACAGCCTTTCTCACATAGAAAAAGCTATGCGTTACGAGTACGAAAGACAAGCCGATATTTTATCGAGCGGTGGAAAAGTCGTTCAAGAAACGTTAAGGTTTAACGAAGAGGACGGCACTACTTCTTCTATGCGAGGAAAAGAAGACGCGCAAGATTATAGGTATTTCCCCGAACCCGACATAATTACCGTAAAAATAACCGAAGAAGAAGTTGAAGAAATAAGAAAATCTTTACCCGAACTTCCCGACGACAGATACGCAAGATTTATAGGCGAAATGGTGTTAAGCACCGCGACAGCAACGCAAATTTTAAAATATAAAAAAGTTGCGGACTATTTTGACGCAGTATGTAAAGCGGGGGCAAGCGCAAAAAATACCGCTAACTTAATAACGGGTACGGTATTTTCTTTGTTAGGTACCGAAAGCGATAAGGAAAAATTCGACGTTAAAATTGCCGTTTCCGATTTTGCTCAACTCGTTAAATACGTTGACGAAGGCAAATATTTATTCAATAACGCCCAAAAGACTATCACGAAAATGATGGAAACGGGAGAAAAACTAAGCGATTTAGTAAAGCCCGAAGACGTTGCGGGCTTCCCCGAAGATAAGCTTATAGAATTATGTAAGCAAGCGGTAGAAAAAAATCCCGTTGCAATAGAAAACTATAAGAGCGGAAATTTAAAGGCAATAAACGCGTTGTTCGGGTTCGTTATGAAATCGAGCGCAGGCAAAGCCAACGTTAAAAAAGCGGAAGAAATTATTAAGGATTTAATTAAATAAAAGATTTAATTAAAAAGAATAGTTGTAAAAAATTTCCATATTTTTATTGAATCGTATTATAATTATTGCTATAATAAAAATAACAATAATTAAGGGGATAAAAATATGGAGCAAATTTTAAATAACAATCAAAAACTTGAATCGCTAAAAGCAAAAAAGCAAGCGTTAAAGACTTCTGAATCGATTATTAAAAATTGTTTGTCTTTAATTATTATCGTTATTGCGCTTTTAGCGGTTATTTTATTAAAGGTTGTAGTAGTCGGTAGTGGCGGAACGGAAACCGTAAGCATATTCGATTATTTTGTAGACGGTTTTTCTAATGCGAAAGAAGAAATGCAACCTTTAATTGATTCGTATGCAGGACAGTCGGATTACGTTGCGAATATTAAAATTAGTTATTACGTTCCTTTAATATTTTGTATAGTGTTTTTCAGCATTTCAGTTTTATCTTTGGTATTTCTTTTATGCTTCTCTGTTTTCAAACTTACGTCTTCCATTGCAACAGGAGAGTGTAATGATATAAGCAGTTTAGCTTTTTACGCAGTCGGAGCGTATTTACTATCGTTATTTGCAATTCTTGGAGATTGCACCGTTAACTTAAAAAGCGTTTCGGGAACAAACGTCGTAGATATAAATGCAAAATTAGAAAATAGTAGTATTGCTTTATGTATAGTGATAACTGTTCTTACGGCTTGTTTATTTTTATTTAAGCAATTTTTAAAAGGAAAAGAAGGCTGGCAAGATAAAAATTTAGTCAGATTTATATTCTCTACGTTTGCTTTTGCGTTTTGTTTAGTAATTTCCATTCTTTTAAGCTTAACTTTTACAAGCGGGAATATATCTAACTATGGAGTAATTATTGACTTTGATTTTTCGTTAAACAGCTTTATTTCGTGGTTTACAAGCGATAATTATTACGATGGAAGCATAAAACAAACTTTTTGGCAAAGTATGATGAACGCTGATATTGCGTATATTTTTAATTACGTTACTATTTTAATAGCTGTAATTGCCATTGTAAGATACTTAATTGTTTTATGTGGCGGAAGAAAAGCGATATTCGATTACGTTATTTCTTTTACTTTATTTGTTATGACTACGTTATATTTTATTATCGGAATAATAGCGATAAATAAAATGACCGATTATTTTAGTTGTTTGGGCGTTGAAGCGACGTTAGAATGTGTTGCTTTAATAATACTATTATGCGTAGCGATATTTAACGCAATATTTAACGTTATGGAACTTATTGTTCTAAAAAAATCTAAATTAGAGCAAACTACGCAAGTAAAATAAGATTACAATTTAAATTTAAAAGCGTTTCATTTTTTTTGAAGCGCTTTTTTGCGTAAAGTTTTTGTAAAATAATGCTATTAAACTAGAAAAATGCCAAATTAAAGGCTACAATATAATTATAAGTAAAAATAGGGAAGTTTTTAGATATATGTGGATTCTTTTTGCTTTTTTGTCGGCGATCTTCGCGTCTTGTACAACGATATTATCTAAAAGCGGAGTAAAAGATACAAATTCGGACGTGGCAACCGCAATAAGAACTACCGTAGTTTTACTTTTAAGTTGGGTGGTCGTTTTAATTACGGGGGAAATTTCCGCAATTAGCAAAATATCGGTGAAATCCCTGATATTTTTATGTTTATCGGGAATTGCAACGGGCGCAAGTTGGATATGTTATTTTAAAGCTTTGCCGATAGGGGAAGTGTCAAAAGTTTCGGCGGTAGACAAATCGAGTATTATATTTTCCGTAATACTCGCAATGATAATTTTTCCTGCCGAAAGAGCCTTTTGGTGGTTAAAACTTATATTTTTATGCGTAATAGACGTAGGAACTTTTCTTATGACGCAATTAAAAAAAGGCGAAACAAACGGTAACGTTTGGTTTATTTTTGCGTTTCTATCGGCAGTTTTTGCGGGGCTTACTTCTATTCTTGCCAAAATAGGTATTTCGGGAATACCTTCTAATTTGGCGACTGCTATAAGAACTTGTATCGTCCTAGTTTTTGCTTGGGGTATAGTATTTGTCAGAAAGGAAGAACGATTTATAAAAATAGTTCCTAAAAAAGACCTTTTATTTTTATGTTTATCGGGAATTGCAACGGCTATAAGTTGGCTTTGTTATTATTACGCTATTGCAAAAGGTCAAGTAAGCGTAGTCGTTCCGATAGATAAGTTAAGCGTGCTTTTTACAGTTATTATGTCTATATTTATTTTCAAAGAAAAACCGACTTTAAAACTCGTGATAGGACTACTGCTTTTAACTGCGGGAACGATTTGTATGGCAATATTTACCTAACATTTTTTGTAATTTTTTTAAACGAAAAAATTGTATTTACAAGTTTTTTTAATGTAAATTAAAGCCCGCCCTGCTTAAAAGCAGGGCGAGCTGAATTATAAATTTAAGCTAAAAATATTATTAAATTTGTTTTTAAAATATTTAAATTATAAAACTAATAAATTTTTTAAGCGTTCCGCATAGTTTAAAATTTTTAAAATTAAACTAATTTCTTACAACTTGATAAAGAACGTAGGTTACGTATTCTCCGCGGTAATATTGTTTAACTCTGGAAACTTCCGTATAGTTAGAAGAAGTCAATTCATCTTTATAATTTTTCCATAGTTTTATAACTATAAAGTCAGCTTGTTTTTCTTCGATGTATTTTTTGCTTTCCTTATCCATTTCGTCTATTTTGCAATTCGTAGTGCAAAAATATTTAAAAGAAGGTGTTTGTTTTAAGGCGTAGTAAAAACCGCCGTCTAAAAAAGCGTAATTTAAAAGTTTAGGATTTTCTATATCGGAGTTATTTATAATTTCGGCAAACTTAAACTGAGCCGTATCTTCTTTCTTTTTAAGCAAATAATATTGATTACCGTTTCTAAAAAACGCTAAACAGCAACTAAAACATAAAGCTATGCTTGCAAGCGTTAAACTAATTATTTTTGCTTTTTGTCTAGATTTAGTCTTAACTTTATTTTTAAAGTCTATTTCAAACAGGGCAATGTATCCGAATACAGCAAAAATGCTCATCGGAACGGCGTAATAACGATACCACGTAGCGAAAACGTAAGATAAAATTAAAAACGAAATAAACGTTGCAAGTAATAAAAATCTTTCTTTAAATTTTTTCTTGAAAAATACGACTATTCCGAATATCGCGGGGATTGAAATTTGAAAATTGTTTAGTAACGCTAAGCAAATACCGCCAAGTCCCGAACCTATCGCATAGAAGAAATTTTTGCTATCCCTTCCCGTGTACACAAAAAGATTATCGTAAAAATAAACTTCGTATAAATCGTATAAAGCGTTATTTACGGCAAAATATATTATGCAGGGAATAGTAATAATTACTACGCCGAGCAAAATTCCCAAAATCATTTTTAAAACGTCTTTTGCGGATTTTTGCTTTATATATACTACTAAAAAATAAACAAACCAACCAACGAAAAACGCAAGAAGCGTAAATTTTACCCAAAACAAAAATCCGCCTATCAGTCCCATAAAAATATAGTCTAATAGCTTTAAATTTTGTTCGTTTTTTATTCTTTTTAGGGAAATATATAATGAAATTGCCAAAAAAGGCGTAGCAATTTCTTCTACGCTGTTTCCAACCGATACGGCAAAAGAAAAATAGGTGGACAGGTGAATAACGGTGCAAATAATTAAATTTTTCTTTAAATCTTTAATTCCGTATAATTCCAACGTTTTTTTGGTAAATATTGCAAAAATAAAAGATAATACTATTTGCAATAAATATAGACCTACGTAAGAATCCTTGGTTAAAAGATAAGCAAATCCGAAATAAAAATAAGTGTAAGGTCCTTTATGGTCGAAAACGTCCCTATACAATACTTTTCCGTTCATCATTGCCTTACCCATTGTGTAAAGACAATTTGGGTCAACCCAATCTATAACGGGATATAGATAGGATGCTTGCGAAACTATTGCAAGGGTAACGGAAGAGAGTAATAAAAAATATAAATATACGTATAAATTTTTAAATTTACTTTTAATCATATTTTCCTTAAAAAATTTCGTCTTTCGGTAAAAACCTTATATATTTTAAGTCAAAAAGAAGATTTTGTCAATTTTATTAAATAAATAGTTGTATAAATGATTTTTTGGCTGTTGGGAACGTAAATTCTAACATGTTTTAGCACGGAATAAGGATTTCCGTTAATATCCCCCTAACATAAAAAAATATCATAAAAAAATCAACTAATCAATATATAAAATTAGTAAAATTTTCAATTGTTGGCATAATTTTTTCTAATATTATATCACTTGATAAAATATAAAAAAAGACCAAAAAAAATTGATTTTTTTAAATTGTTCGTATTGACAATTTTGCTACGATGTTATACAATAAAAAACAAGAGAAAGTAAAAGTTAATAGTTTCACGCTTCATTGGTTTTCTTTTTTTGAAATTATTTTCTAATAACTTTCTCATTTTTTTTAGGCGGGGTAATCCCCGCCATTTTTAATTGTTAGATATGATATTAATTTGAAAATGGCAATAAAAAAACCTAAAACCACTTTCAAAAAAAGTACGTTTTAGGGTTGTTGGTGGAGATAACGAGATTCGAACTCGTGGCCTTCGCGTTGCGAACGCGACGCTCTACCAACTGAGCCATATCCCCACGTTGTGGCGCGCCATAAGGAATTCGAATCCCTAACCTTTGGTTCCGTAGACCAACGCTCTATCCAGTTGAGCTAATGGCGCATTAGTTTGCCTTTTTATTAAATAAAAAAGCTACAATCAACATTATGATTATAGCTTTGTATTTTTATTTTGTCAATTATTTTTAGCTTTTTTTTATTCTTTTCTCAATTTCGACTTTTGTTTTTTCAAATAACTCGTCAATTCCGTTAAAATCAACGTTCGCTATATAATATTCTTCTAGTTTTTTGTGTAATTTTTTTGCATTTTTTAATTCGATTCCAGCCTTTTTTAATAGTTTTTCTAAAAGATTAGCGTTGTCTTTATCTATATAATCGTAGTCTTTAATTATAAGTTCGTCTGTGTCGTCAATTAAAATTGCAAAAACGTCGTCGGGGTTTAAGACGTTATAAAAAGTCGTTATCGAATTATTGTTTTTTAGTAAATCGTTTTTTAAATTATTTATAAAAAGGGTATAATCGCAGGCGTTTAATTTAATTTTATTTATGCTTGTATACTTATTTTTATCTATAAAATCAATAAAACCGTTATCGTTTAAACAGTGTATAAAAAGCTTTCTTTCCGATTTTATTTTACCGTGTTTAAAAGAGTATAGTCTACTATAATAATTTCTTTTTTCTATTTCGGAAAATTTTGCTTCGTTAGATTTAATAATCTCGTAAATATTTTTGCCTGCGTTTAAATATTTATACAAATTATTGTAAATTTTCTTTTTTTCGTCAATTATGCTTAAAATTTCGTTAGAATGTTTTGCTACGTCTGAGCTTATAAATTCGCCGACGTTTATAATTTTATCGCAAACCATGGGTACGCTTGCGTCTATAACGTGCGGGCTCGTTCCGTCTACGATAGAGATGTTTTCGTTTACTAAATTTAAACCGTCTAGACTTTTAGGGTCGCTAGAACAATAAAAATATTCTATATTTTCGCATTTATCGGAAAAATATTTTGCGATATTTTTCATAAAAGTGCTTTTTCCCGTTCCCGAACCGCCTTTTATAACGTACCTAAAATACGGACGATTTACGTCCATTATACTGTCAAAATAATTTACAAATCCGTTGCCCGTGTTAGAGGCGCAAAAATAATTTCTTTCTTTCATACACTTTATTATATTCATTTTTTCAAAAGCGGTTACACATAAGACAAAAATAAAGCATATATTTGTTATAGGAGAGAGAAATATGTTTTTTTTCGATTTGCAGGATAAAAGAAATTATACGGTTAAAGAAATTTTATCAAAAAATTATAAAACGGCTGTTCTTGAAAAGACGAATGAAATTAAACAAGGGGACGTTATCGTATATTCGCCTGCAAAAAAATTCGATTTAACGGAAGCTTTATCGTTGCCGAAAGGAATTACAGTATACTGCGGAAACATTTGCGAGCAAATTCAAAAAATTTTTAAAGAAAAACACATAACCGTAAAAAATTTATTAAAAGACGAAATTTTTGCAATAGAGAACGCAAAACTTACCGCAGAAGGAGTTTTGTCCATAATTATAAGTAATACCGATAAAAGTATATTCGAACAAAAAATACTTTTGTTAGGCGGTGGTAAAATAACCAAAGCGTGCTGTGTTTTATTTAAAAAAATAGGGGTAAACTGTTCCGTTGCAAGTTTTTCTCAAAGCGAGTATTTTAACGCGTTTTATTATAGCGATAAGCAGTATTTAGGAAACGATTTTTATAAAGAAGTCGGGCTATATGACGTTATAATCAATACTAGACCGTTTTTATACATAAATGACGATAAACTCGATAAAATAAAAAAAGACGCTTTGTTTATAGAGACTGCTTCCGAAAATTGTTTAAACGTAACAAGCGTAAAAAATTTTAAATATTTTCTTGCTCCAAAGTTACCGCAAAAATTTTCTTCTTACAGCGCGGGGAAAATTATTGCCGAAAAAATATTAGGGGATATAAATGATTAAAAACGTAGGATTTGCAATAACGGGTTCGTTTTGCATGCATAAAAAAATTTTAAAAGTTTTACGAATGTTAAAAGAAAAAGAGTATAACGTTATTCCTATCGTTACGGATAACGTTTTTTATACGGATACCAGATTTGGAAAATCAAAAGATTTTATAGAAGAAGTAGAGAATATTACCGAAAGAAAAGTTGTAAAAACCATTGTGGAAGCCGAACCTTTCGGACCGAAAAATTTAATAGATATTTTAATAATCGCACCTTGCACGGGAAACACGCTTTCAAAAATTGCAAACGCAATAACGGATAACGCCGTAACTATGGTTGCTAAATCCCATTTAAGAAGTAATAAACCTGTTTTAATAGGCGTTTCTTCTAACGATGCGTTAGGTAAAAACAGCGAAAATTTAGGTAAACTTATAAATGCTAAAAACGTGTTTTTTATACCTTTTGGGCAAGACGATTTTATAAATAAACCGAATTCTTTAATATCCGACTGGAATTTAACTGAAAAAGCAATGGCGGAAGCCGACAAAGGTAAACAACTTCAACCTATAATTATTTCTTATTAAAACATTTTTATCCTTTTGCATATACATATAAAGAAGGAGAAAACTATGTGTATTATTACGAGAGAGAATTGTAGGTGTAATAGACCTAATAATAACAATTTAAACTCGCCCGTAACGGCGAGATACGTTATAGGAGCAACAGGTCCTAGAGGCCCGTTAGGACCTATCGGTCCGACCGGACCTACAGGACCGACAGGTATCGGAATAACGGGAGCAACGGGAGCAACCGGACCTACGGGAGCAACGGGAGCTACTGGCGCAACTGGCACAACAGGTCCTACGGGTGCAACCGGCGAGCAAGGTTTACAAGACGCGTTATACGCATCTAGCGGAACGGGTTCGGTAGACGCAAGCGCAATAATTCCCATTACTCAAAATACGGTGACTACGGATAGTACTTTGTCGGTAGAAGGTAATCAAGTCGTAATTCCCGCAGGAACTTATTTAGTTTCTTACGGTGTAGAAGGCGCCGATATTACTACCACAGGCGATTTTGGTATAACTTTATACGCAGGTGGAGTAGCTTTAACTAACGGAGCAATAAACGATTATGCTACTAACGGACAAAATAAATCCGTTTCTAAAACGATATTGTATCAAACGGGAACTGCTACGACCTTAGGACTGTACAATACTTCTAACTCTGCGATAACGCTCGGAAACGCGTTTATTACCGTTGTAAGATTTGAGTAATAAAATTAAAAAAATTGCGGTTTTAACCGCAATTTTTTATGCTTTAAATTTTACGAAAATTATTTTCTATTTTTAGACCACAATTTCATTCTTTGTTCTTTTGAAAGAATTTTTTTCCTAAGTCTTATACTTTTAGGGGTAACTTCAACTAATTCGTCGTCCGCAATAAATTCCAAACATTGTTCTAAACTTAAAACTGTGGGGGTAATAAGTTTAAGCGCTTCGTCGCTTCCGCTAGCTCTGTTATTAGTAAGTTGTTTTTTCTTACAAACGTTTACGACAATGTCTTCTTCTCTTGAATTTTCTCCGACAATCATACCTTCGTAAACTTCAACGCCCGCTCCTACGAATAGGGTACATCTTTCTTGCGCGTTAAATAAGCCGTATTGAGTGGTAGTTCCGTTTTCAAAGCAAACCAAACTTCCCCTGTTTCTTTCGCTAACTTCGCCCTTATATTCTTCGTAGCTGTCGAAAACGTGGCTCATTACGCCAAAACCTTTGGTGTCGGTAAGTAGTTCGCTTCTGTATCCTATTAAACTTCTGGAAGGGATTTTAAAAGTTAGTTTAGTTTCGCTGTTTCCGTTTGTGGTCATAGTTTTAAGTTCGGCTTTTCTCGCCCCTAACTTGTTCATAACCGCGCCCACGTATTCGTCGGGAACTTCTACTACTAATTCTTCTATCGGTTCGTAAGTTTTTCCGTTTACTTCTTTAAAAATAACTTTCGGACGAGATACTTGAAATTCGTAACCTTCTCTTCTCATTTGTTCTATAAGAATGGATAGATGTAATTCACCGCGTCCGTAAACTTTAAACGTATCGGCGGAATCGGTTTCTTCGACTTTCATACTTACGTTAGTTTCTATTTCTTTAAATAATCTTGCTCTTAAATGTCTACTCGTTACGAATTTTCCTTCTTTTCCCGCAAAAGGCGAGTTATTTACAATAAAATTCATAGAAATTGTCGGCTCGTCAATCGCAACGAAGGGTAGTGGTTCTACTTGGTCGGGCGGGCAAATAGTTTCGCCTATGTTTATTTTTTCAATACCGTTTACGGCTATAATGTCGCCCATTTTAGCTTCTTCGCAGGGGACTCTTTTAAGACCGTCGTATTGAAATAATTTTACTATTCTTCCCGAAGAAGTCGTTCCGTCCGTATGGCATACTACTATCGGCGCGCCTTGTACGGCTTTACCGCGAACAATTTTTCCTATTCCTATTCTTCCGACATATTCGTCGTAGTCAACGTTACATATAAGCGTTTGAAGTCCAGCGTCTACTTCGCCTTCGGGACAGGGAATTTCGTCTAATATCGTTTGCAAAAGGGGAGTCATATCCTTTCTTTCGTCGTTTAAATCCTTAACCGCCCAACCGAGTTTTGCACTTGCGTAAACGGTTTTAAAATCAAGTTGGTCGTCGTTTGCGCCTAAATCAAGGAAGAGTTCGAGAATGGAATCCATAGTTTTATCCAAATCTCCGCCTTTGTCGATTTTGTTAATTACTACGATAGGCTTTTTGTTTAAATTTAACGCCTTTTTCAAAACGTATCTGGTTTGGGGCATACTGCCTTCTACCGCGTCTACTAAAAGTATTACGCCGTCTACCATAGAAAGTATTCGTTCAACTTCTCCGCCGAAATCAGCGTGTCCTGGTGTGTCTACGATGTTTATTTTTACTCCGTTATAGTGAATGGCGGTGTTTTTGGCAAGAATAGTAATTCCCCTTTCTTTTTCAATATCCCCGCTATCCATAACTCTTTCGGCAACTACTTCGTTAGCCCTAAAAATATGAGTTTGTTTTAAAAGCTCGTCAACCAAAGTCGTTTTGCCGTGGTCAACGTGAGCAATAATAGCAACGTTTCTTATATCCGTTCTTTTTTCCATTGTTTATCTCCAAAAAATTTACAAATTTAAGTATAATAATTAGAGTAAAAAAAGTCAAATAAATAGCAAAAAAATAAATATATAATTTACAAAAATAAGTAAATATGTTAAAATAAGGCGGAAAAAAGTGGTAAATCAAATTTTCTTGTTTTACAATGAGTTTTTATGAAAAAATTTTTAAAATACTTTAAATCTAATTTAGGTTTGTTTTTATTAGATATAATTTGCGCCGTTTTAATAGCTGTTTGTAATTTGTGTTATCCTTTAATAGCTCGTAAAGCGCAAACTAGCGTTATTAACGGTAAACCGCTAAATTCCATAATAATAATTTTCGTTATATTATTTGTGATTTTTGCCTTAAAGGCTGTTTTTACTTACATCGTAAATTATTTCGGACATATTTTCGGGATTAAAGTTCAAGGGCAAATGAGAAAGGATTTATTTTCACATTTGCAAACTCTTCCCGTTGAATACTTCGACGAAAATAAAACGGGTAGCATTATGAGTAGAATCGTAAACGACTTATTTGAAGTTTCGGAGCTGTTTCATCACGGCCCCGAAGATTTACTCGTATCCGTAATGTCAATAATAGGCGCACTTGTTCTAATTTATTTAATCAATCCGTTTTTATGTTTAATTGTTTCGTGCGTAGTGCCTTTAATTATTTTGGTCGTAGTACTGTCAAGGAAAAGTATGCTTAAAGCCATGTACGAACAAAGAGTGAAAACAGCCGAAATAAATTCAAGAATAGAAAATTCTATCGGCGGAATAAGGGTTTCTAAAATTTTTACCGCCGAAGAAAGAGAAAATAAACGTTTTGACGAAAGAAATAACGAGCTGATAAACGCAAGAAAAGTATCTATGTGGTACGTTTCAAAATTTCATACGATTTTAACGTTTATAATGGATATGCTTTATCTGCTTGCTTTAACGTCGGGAATAATTTTTTATTTTTACGGTAAAATTTCCGCGCCCGATTTAACGGCTTTTATTTTGTATATCGTTATTATGATAAATCCCATAAAACAATTCCAAACGCTTTTTGAAGAAATACAAAACGGTTTAACGGGTATAAAAAGATTTAACGAAATAATGGCTATAAAATCCGAACAAGGATTTTCAAACACGTTGGAAATAAGTTCGATTGAAAGCGTAGAATTTAAAAACGTTTATTTTAAATATCCTAAAACCGATAAATACGTTTTAAAAGATTTTTCTTATACCTTTTTAAAAGGGAAAACGGTTGCTATAGTCGGAGAAAGCGGGGGCGGTAAAACCACGCTAGCGAGTTTAATTTTAAGATTTTACGACGTTGAAAAAGGAGAAATTTTAGTAAACGGAATTAACATAAAGGATATTTCTTTAAAAAGTTTAAGAGAAAACGTTAGCATTGTTCAACAAGATATTTTCTTGTTTGACGGCACTATAAAGGAAAATATAGAATTTTCAAAGGAAAACGCAACAAATCAAGAAATTTTGGATAGCGTTGAAAAAGCCGATTTAACAAAATTTATATCTTCCTTACCAAATGGTTTAGAAACGCAAGTAGGAGAAAGGGGCGTAAAGCTTTCGGGCGGGCAAAAACAAAAAATTTCTATCGCAAGAGCCTTTTTAAAGAACCCGAATTTCTTGATTTTAGACGAAGCGACTTCCAGTTTAGATAGATTTTCAGAAATTGAGATACAAAGTTCGTTAGAATGCTTGTCAAAAGGAAGAACAAATGTTATAATAGCACATAGGTTGTCGACGATAAGCGGTGCGGACGAAATTTTGGTCATAAACGGAAACGAGCTTGCCGAACGCGGAACGCATAAGCAGTTGATGGACAAAAAGGGCATATACTTTAATTTATATACAAAAAGTGAAAAATAGCATTATATACGAAAAAATAGCCGTCGGGCAACCGATTGCTATAATCGAGGTGTAGCGCAGTTTGGTAGCGCGCTTGGTTCGGGACCAAGAGGTCGTGGGTTCGAATCCCGTCACCTCGACCATAATTAGCGGTTTTAATCTTAAAATTAAAATCGCTAGTTTTTTAATTTAATTGTATGAAATCAATATATATTTTTAACTGTTTGAAATTTTATAAGTAAATTGTCAAATTAAGAGCAAAATTTAGATAAAAAACAGTAATATAAATCAATAAGGTTTTTGGAAATTTAAAAAGCCCGACAGCGAACGCTGTCGGGCTTTAATATTAATATTTATGGTTTAATTTTTATATTAAAAATAAAAAGTTGTTTTGTCGTGTTTTTTATAATACAAAAAATTATACCGTCGATATATTAAAAATATTGCTTAAATAAAAAATTAAATTATTTCCCAAACGAAAGTGGCGCTGTCGGATACGTTAATATCGTCGGGTGATATTTCTACGTTAGCAAGGCTCGCTTCGGATTTCATCATAAGTCTACTTTCTATTCTATAATCGGTATCGGAAACTAGGTTTAATTCTCCCCAGTTATAGTCTATTGATATAAGCTCTCCTAATTTAACGTTAGAAGCTTCGCAAAGGGTTTCGGCTTTTTGCTTAGCGTTTTCAGTTGCGGAAATTAGTAATTCGCGACTTATATTAGACGGATTTTTTACGGTAAACGAGATAGAAAGTTCGGGTTTTGCAAAGCATTTTGAAATAGTAGAGATAACTTTTGAAAGGCGTTTTGTATCAAAGTCAAATTCAATTTTTAAATTATGGTTGCAAACATAACCGCAAAAAACGCTTTTGTAAATTTCGTCTTTGGTTTTTATGCTTTCGTAGTTGGTTCTTACGTTAAATTTAGTGGTTTTAACTGATTTTTTTTCAAATCCTATATTTTCAAGCGAATTGTTTAAAAGCTCTATTTTTTCGGAAGCTAATTCCATCGTTTTGTCGTATTCTTTATTTTCCGTTTCTATTTTCATAGAAATAACGATAAGGTCAGGTTTTACCGAAATTTTTCCCATTCCTTTAATAGTTATTGTTTTCATTTATTCACTCCCTATAATTTTTAAAAATTATATCATAAGTTTTAAAAATTGTAAATAAAACTTCTCATTAGGTAAAAGCGTAATAAAAATTAAAATTTTATAAATAAGTTATACGAAATAAAAGACAAGCATAATTTACTATTAGGAAATATGCTTGATTTTTTGCCGGAAACAATAAAAAATATCGTGTTAAAAGCGGGAATTTATAACGTTTACGAAATAAGAATTAGAAAAAATTGTAAGATTTCTTTAAACGTAAACGGGAATTTTTTTGATTATAAATACATTGTAAGCGAAAAAGATATTTTACAAATAATAAATTTGGTTTCGCAATTTTCTTTGTATTCTTTTTCGGAAAACGTAAAAAAAGGGTATATAACGACAAAAAACGGCGAACGGATAGGCTTTGGCGGGCAATTCGTCTACGATAAAAACGGAATAGTAACAATAAGAAATATATCTTCTTTATGTATAAGAATTCCGCACGCAGTTTTAAATAGCGGAGAAAAAATTTTAGAACTATTTAATAACGGCGTTAAAAACGTTTTGATATTATCTCCGCCCGGAATGGGCAAAACGACTATGCTAAGAAATATTTCTTGCATAATTTCGGACAAGTTTAATAAAAATGTAGTAATGATAGACGAAAAAATGGAACTTTCGTCTTACTTTACAAATAAAGAATACGGTTCTCATACTGACGTTTTGTCAAACGTGAAAAAAAGCGACGGAATATATTTTGCTATAAAAAATATGCGTCCAGATCTAATAATAACCGATGAAATAAGCGATTTCGACGATTATTTAGCAATTTACGACGCTGTTTTTTGTGGAGTAAAAGTAATTTGTTCAATTCACTGCGAAACATTTGCCGATTTTGTCAAAAAGAGAATAGGAAATACCTATTTAAAAAACGGAGTATTCGATTATTACGTTGAAATAGGCGAAAAAGTCGGTAACGTAAAAAATATTTATTCGCATAAAGGAGAAAAAATTGATTAAATGTTTTTTGGCAATGGTTTTTTGTGTTTTATGCGGAATGATAATAACGGGAAAATACAAAAAGAAAATATCGTTAGTTGAATCGCTAATAAGGTTTAATAAATCGTTTTTAATAAACGTACAGTACGAAAAAAAGACGATACCCGAATTTATTTGTGAGTACGAAGATGAAAACGTAGTGAATTTATTGCAAGAAGTAGAATTGAGTAAAGCCGAAAAACGCAAGCCGGATTTAAAAAATTACGTTGATAAAGAGATATTAAAAGAAACGGAAAACTATTTTTCGGTTTTAGGTACGAGCGATAGCGAAACTCAAAAAAATTTTTTAGATTCTTACGGACAAGTTTTTGAAAATAAACTTACGGAAACACAAAAAAAATATTCGGGATTGATTTCGGCAATTCCTAAAATCAGCATTTTGATAGGGGCGACGTTTTTTATAGTTTTATTATGAGTATAGATATTATTTTTAAAATCGCGGGGATAGGAATTTTAATAACCGTAATATGTCAAATTTTAAAAAAATCCGAAAGGGAAGATATTGCAACGCTTGTAAGTTTAGTGGGGCTTATAATAGTTTTATCGCTAGTAATTTCCGTTATAAGCGATTTTTTTACAAGTTTAAAACAATTATTTAATTTTTAATATGATTTATAAATTGATAATAGTTTGTATGGCTATGGGAATAATTCTCGTTTGGATAAAAAACTATTGTCCCGATTATTTTGCCCCCACTTTAATAGCCTGCTCGCTAATAACGTTAGTTTTTATAAGCGAATTAGCTATAAAATTTTTTAGCTTTTTTAAAAGTATGTCTTCTTATGGAATAGACGAAAGTATTATCGTATTAGTTTTAAAAATACTTGCAATAAGCTATTTAATAGAATTTTCAGTCGGTATATTAGAAGATATGAATTTAAAATCTTTTTCGGATAAAATTGTTTTAGGCGGAAAACTGATAATACTAGCTATGATTTTTCCTATAATAAAACAAATAATATCCGTTTTATCGGGACTTATATGAAAAAAATTGTTGCAATTTTATTTCTTATTTTGCTCGTATGCTCATTTAACGGTGTTAAAAATGTAAAAGCGAGTACGGAAAATCAAAAAAATATAGATTATTCCGAAATTTTAGATGGGCTTAATCTTGACGTATGTGAAGATATTTTTAAAGAAAACGATTACTTTAAAAGCGTAAACGGTAAAAGCATTAAAGAAAAAATAAGTTATTTAATTTATGGCGATGCCGATTTAGATTTTTTTAGTTTATTTCGAAATTTTTTTAATGGCGAAATTTCTTCTTTAATGCCACTTTTGTCAATTTTATTTATCGTTTCCGTAATAGGCGGAATGAAAGACATAGTAAAGGTTGAAAACGGAAAGACGAGCGAAATAAGTAATTTTGCAATATATTTAATAAATTTATCGGTAATAGCAACGTGTTTTTCATTGGTAACCGTAAAGGTAAACGATACGGTGGAAAAGCTTACTAAACAATCTGAAACGGTATTTCCTATACTGCTTGCTTTACTGAGTTTTTGCGGGCAAACTTATTCGGTGGCTACGTTCAGTCCTGTTATGCCCGTTGTTGCGTTTATTACTCAAAAAATAGTCGTCGGAATAATGTTTCCGTTAATAACCGCGTTGACGGTAGTTAATATGGTAGGGAATATGGGCGAAAGCGTAAGACTAAACAAGTTTAGCGAACTGTTATCGTCCACTTTTAAATGGTTATTAGGTTTGGTGCTTGGAATTTTTACGATTTTTGCATCCGTAAAGGGAATATCGGCAAGTAAGACAGACGGCATTTCAAGATTTGCTTTAAGGTATTTATCGGGTAGCGTACCGTTAGTCGGCGGTTTTTTAAAAGACGGAACGGAAATTTTTGTTTTATCTGCAAGCGTTGTTAAAAATGCGTTTGGTAAATTTTTTTTATTTAGTGTTTTTTTTGAAATTTTTAAACCTGTAATTTCGTTACTTTGTTTAAGTTTTATTTTAAAGATAAGCGCATCTTTAATAGAGCCGTTTCAAACCGATAAAAGCGTTAATTTGTTATCGGCAACGGCAAAAACTTTTACATATTATATTGCTGTTTTGTTGACGATATTTTTTATATATTTCGTACTCATTTTGCTTATTATGATATCGGGCGGTTCGGTATGAAACAAATTTTAACCTGCATAATTTCGTTTGGAGTTATGATAACCTTAATATCCGTAATCGTGCCGGAAGGCAGAATGAAAAAAACTTCTACAAAAGCGTTGTCTTTTATAATTACTTTATTTTTAGTAACTTTTTTCGCTTCTTTTAATTTTAAAGGAATAAAGGAAAATGAAAACGCATATGTTTATAGCGAAAAAGATAGTCAAGAACTTTTATTAAAGTTTGCTTGCGATAAAATTTTAAAAAATGAAAAGGTTTTCGCGGACGAAATTATAGTGGAAACGGCGGAAGATAATTTTATATTTTCCATAAGCTCGATAAAGGTAAAGCGTCCGACGGACGAAAACGGCAAAGACGCCAAAGATAAAGCCGTAGAAATTATTTGCGAATATTTTAACGTCGAAAAAGAAAAGGTTTTTGTGTATGAATAAAGAAAAAAAGAAATCAGTCATAAAAGGAATAAAAAAAGAATATATTATCCTAGCGGTACTTTGTTTTATAGCCGTGTATTTCTTATTTTCGACTATTAAAAGCATAAACGGAAAAAATAAAGTGGAAACGACTACGCAAGAAGAATATTCCGACGTTTTGGAAAATAAATTAAAAAACGCTTTGAGTAAAGTGAAAGGAGCGGGCGATGTAACGGTAAAAATTTCTTTTAAAGGACCTGTCGAAAAAGTATACGCAACCGATAAAACTACGGTGGAAACTTCTTCCGTAAAAAAAACCGAAGAAAAAAATATTTTCGTATCGGGAAATTTAGTACTCGTAAACGAAATTTATCCCGAAATATTAGGAGTAATCGTGGTATCTTCGGGCGCGGATAACCTTACCGTTAGGCAAAACGTTATGGAGGCGGTCGTAACTTTTTTAAACGTAGATTGCTCCAAAGTTATTATATTAAGCGGAAAAAAATAAAAATTTAAAGAGGTATTAATTATGTCAAAAAAGAAAAAAATCATTATTTTATCGTGTATGATAGCATTGCTTGCAGTAACCGCAGTATTTAATTTTATTTTAACCGATAACGGTGTAAAAGAAACTTCTACCACAACGGCGAATTATTTCACGCAGTATAAAACCGAACGAGCAACCACCAGAAACGAAGAAATTTTACAGTTAAATCAGATTATCGCAAGCGAAAACGCTACGCAAGAAGCTAAAACCGACGCTTTAAATATGAAATTAAAACTAACTAACGCAATGGAAAACGAACTTATGCTCGAATATCTTTTAAAAACACAAGGTTTTGAAAACGTTGCCGTAACGTGCGGAACGACAAACGATAATGTAAACGTTATCGTTCAAAATACAGAGCTATCTCAAGACGACGCCATTAAAATTTATTCTATAATTTTAGAACAGTTAAAAGTTAGTCCCGAAAACGTAAATATAATCCCAATGTCAAAATAAAATTAGTCTAGCGAAAAATTTTCGCTAGACTTTTTGTATGAGAAAAACCCCAGATAGTCTGGGGGTTCAGTTTAAAAAAATTTTTGAAGGGTGCCATTGCAAAAGCGGAAGAGCTTGCAAAGGAAAAAAACGGCGTAAT